>Ga0075163_10003167_pt1 | contig 22184 bp, 24 predicted proteins | sample JI1023141ADNA_FD_71478 | JGI IMG/M metagenome (GOLD analysis project Ga0075163, IMG submission 71478) | Wastewater effluent complex algal communities from Wisconsin, to seasonally profile nutrient transformation and Carbon sequestration -... | ecosystem: Engineered > WWTP > Effluent > Algae... | reverse complement strand
TTGTTCCACCCGAATATTTAGCAACTAAACTAGCTCCTGCTGCCGTTGATGTATTAATTGGAACAGACGCTGGATAAGGAAGATCAGTTGAACCCCATCCTGCATTGACTAATGCTTGTAAAGTTGCGGCAGGGATCAATGAATAAACTGTAGTATTGTCAGTGATTGATAAAAGCCTATCACCGCCGCCACCACTAAAATTAGTACCAGGCGCATTAATTTGCAATGACCTAATTTTATATTGTGATGTGCCGTTAAACGGTACATATAAGTTAACAGAACCACCGCTTGCCAAAGCTGCATGGCCTATTGTTATGTCGAACGTTATTACATTCGCTCCAGGATCAGGAATTACAAGCGTTGTTAAAATGGAGGCGGCTACCGAATGCGGATCATAGATCGTAAGAATGGTATTCTGCCCCATTGAGCCGTTTTGAATTGTTGTCGTATAATTACCTGGGCTTGAAGAAGCAGCGAGTTTTAAATAACCATTGTTAGATGCAGCAGGGTAAGATATAAGCGAGCCAGCAGTCCCCGTTAAACCAGCTTGTATAGCCCCAGGATAAATAGCATTGCTCCCAGCAGAACCTCTTATTGTCCCCGCCGTATCGGCAAACACTGCTATGTAATTAGCAGCGAGCGTTCCGCCATTAAACATAACAACTTTTGTTGCAGCAGGTTGTGTGGGTGAATAGCCGCTATCTTGAATCGTCCCATTTGTATCATAAAATGAAGAAAAGTTTCCTGCCGTAACTGGAGTTAATGGAGCATGAACCATAGAAACATAGTGTGATGTAGAATCTGATGGAGCATATCCATTATCACCAATCGTTCCATCTGTATCTTGAAACGATGCGAAATTTCCTGTAACCGTTGGGGTTTCAACACTGGAAACAAAAGTAAGATCAGGATTTGTGGGGATAACAGGATCAACACCGTTAAATGGAATAAGCGTTATAGAAGCTGAAGTAATAGTCACGGTGAATATTCCAACTTTTATGTTTGGGTAATCGTAGGAAATGAAGAAAACATCCGTTGGATAAAATACATAGCCCCCGCGCACAAGCGGTGCTAAGTAATTTTCCGCAATGACTGTGTTGTATGCATCGCTGCTGACTAATCTTACTAGCCTAGGATTAACGCCTATTTGTCCTGAAAAATCTGTTGTTACGTTTTTTATGCTCATGATCTTCTAACACTTTTTAATAATTTATTTTATTCGTCTTATATAAGGTCTGTCGCCGAGTTCTGCACAGAAACATTTAATGCAAACTTGTAACTTTCCACCATATTTATTATTTTCCCATTCAAGGCCAAAATCTGATCCACATACTGGACAATGCGGATCGGCAGGAGCAAATGTAGTTACAGTTCCAGATGAGCCCTTCCATTTTCCCGCGCCAGAATCAGCGTATAAAATTCCTCCGCCAACAGGATTCGTGCCAGGAACAACTGCCGCATTGCTAATAAAAGCGGTTTGCGCCGTGAGATTTTCAAATGTGGGGCTTCCAAGAATTTGAGGTCCAGAATATGCCTTCATCCTAAAAACCTGTCCAGAAAAATCACTTAGCGCATAATAGGGAGAAAAATAGACATACTCCCCATCGTAAACACCACCATTGAATGCTAAACAATTTGGATTTACAGTTGTTGCGTCAAAAATATTGTAACTTGTTGCCGATAGAAATGGTTTTGTTACATCATATCTGGTAATTATGCCCGAGAACTCGGATATTGTTCCCAAAAATGGGATAAGGTATAGGTATTTCCCATCAAAAGCTGCGCCATTAAACCCCCCGCTATTTGGATTTATTGTTGCGGTATCAAAATATGAATAACTATTGATAGAGGTAAAGGATAAAGTCGTATCATAGCGCGCAATCTGACCTGATGTTGCCCCATTATAAAATGGGATTAAATAGACATACCGCCCATCAAATGCAACGCCGCTAAATCCCTTGTTACCTACATTAACCGTACTAACATCAAATGATGTATAACTTCCTGAAGATGTAAATGATAAAGAAGAATCATAACGTAATAATATACCTGATGGCTGACTAGTATTGATATTATAACTAGGGCTAAAATAAATATACCGCCCGTCAAAAACTCCACTAACAAATCCTCCTCCTGTAGATACAATGCCAGAGACATCAAAAGCGGAGTAACTAAGACTTGAATTAAAGTCTTTTGTCGTATCATAACGAGTTACAACTGTGTGTTTAAATGGGATAAGATAAATATAGCGACCATCAAAAACAGCACCATTAAATCCTTTACTATTTGCATTAACATCAGTTAATTGAAAAATCGAATAACTATTGTGGTTTTTTAAACCACTGTGGGTGTCATATCTTAAGAAAACACCAGAATCACCACCCCCATTTATAAGTGGAATAAAATAAACATATCGACCATCAAAAACTGCCCCAGAATATCCATAGCTATCTGGATTAAATAGTGTCGTATCAAAAAATGAATAACTATCCTCGTCAGTAAATGAACTTCTTGTATTGTATCGCGTTATCTGCCCTGTTATGTTTGGGCAGAAATAAATATATTTCCCATCAAAAGCTGCGCCATTAAAACTAAAACTTAACTCATTGATAAGAGTAGTATTAAATATTTCCGTAGTATTGGCACACATGACTAAATTAGTGCCCACACTAGAACTTCCTATCCCCCCTTGGTTATAACCTTCGCTAACATTAGACATTTGGTTATTATAAGTAGGAACAACAAAATTATTATTTGATGCGCTCATAGTATTCTGTAGTGATTGAATGAAGGGTGAACGAATAAGAGGATTCTTATTCACTCCAATTCTTCCGTTAGGTAGTGGCATAAAAGGAAACTCCGATTTCGTCTTGATCGTCTGTTGTTATAAAATGCAAAACATCACCGCTTTTTACTACTCGGCCTTCTGGATTAAGTTCAGAATTACAAGAAGAAAATGATCCTGATGGATAAGTGGCTGTTTCATTTAATGCTACCCAAACAGAAGAACCTGGCTGAAACGCAAAAACAGCAACGACATTTGGATAATCAGATAATCCAGTCTGCGGTACAGTTACTGTATCTTCAGAATTTCCTTCTAATACCGCTTGATATTTGTTATTGGAAAATGGCAATCCAAAGCCATTAAAGCCATTAATATCCCTAGTCATGATAAATTTTTGTATAGGCATTCTTTTATTCTCTTAGTATTTAATAACCCAATTTACGTTAGCGTTCACGCTGCTTGTTTCTGTTTGAAACTGCGCACCATAGGGTCCCTGATTGTCTGTATATAAGTTTCCGTAGTTATGTCCAAAAGCAATAGTATTGCCAGCCCCATAACCATCTATATCAGGACCAGGCAAATCTGTAGAAACATTGGATATACCTAATTTACCCTTTTGAGGTGCCGAAAGATTTAGATTAGCCAATGCATGTTCATGCGCTAATAGTTGATCAATTTGGAATGTCCCTAACATATTACCCATGACTGTGGGACACATTCCAAACCTTGAGGCTGCACTAATATCCCAATCAAAATCAGGATCATAACCTCTCAAGAAAAGTCCTCTGAAATCAGGTGCGGCATAATAAATACTATTAATAGCTGTCATAGTTTTTTGAGCAACTTCAGCAGCCGTATCAAGAGAGGCTATGGAAACGCTAATGCCAAATGCAGAAGCGACTACAGGCTCAACACCAACACCGTCGACGATGTACCAAACATAATAGGTATTCCCAGATGAAGTGTTGAAAGTCCAATAGCCCCCAGGGGGAATAGAAACCGCGTCTGGAAATGTCAAGTAATAAACAAGATTTCCTGATAAAGATGATGCAACGCTCTGCGCAACATCCGTTGTAGTGAAAGTAGATTTAAGATTGGTTTTTATACCTGTTCCACCAGGTGCTGGATCAGATCCAGCACCATCGACAGTGAACCAATTGTAGTAGATAGTTGGTCCAGGCAATATGTTGAATTGCCAATATTTACCACCCAATGCAGTTGGAGCTGTTACATTTAAATTAAAAACCATTTTTGTCGCTGGCGCATTCGTTGGGTAAGCTGTATTTATATTTCTATTTAAATGGAATACAAATCCTGCCGTTCCAGGATTTTCAGGAGAACCATACCCGTAGTAATCCGAGGTAGTTGATAAAGCAGGGACATAACCAACTGTAGTTGCCCTTCCTATTAAACTATTACTTCCATTTACATAAGCATTTAATCCATAACCTGATGCATGCCCAGAAAATACATTAAAAAATGTTACGCCAGCAGATAATGTCCCATTTGAAGGTGCCGTAGGTGCACCGCTACTGTTTACTATGAGAAACATATTTGCAGAAGTTCCTATACCGCCCGTGATGTACGTACTAACAAAGTCTGAACCAGAACCATAAAGAGGCTGAAGCAAAGTTTGATTAAAGATTATCTTCCCCCATAATCTGCTAAACGGGATTCCTAGGGGGGAATAGCCTCTTACAAAATAGGAAGACCCATCGCAAAGCATGTCATTACTGGTAGGACTTAATGATGCTGACCCAAAATTTTCTAACGTTGCGCATATTTTTCCGATGTCGCCAGTGTCATAAGTAAGCCCATTTTTTGTAAGAATGACAGGCAAGTAAAGATTTGACCCGTCTGGTTGTGGGTTGTATGCGCTGACACTTCGAACATCAAAATCCTTATCTGTTGTGGCGGGGAAGGCAGAAACATCGACGATTCCGCTAACCAACAAAACGTCTGTAATTTGGCAGCCAAATGAGATATTTGTAGGGAACCCAAAATTGAGCGATACAAAATCATCGTTGTTAGCACCCACTTCCATTCCAGTATTAGCTCCAAACGTAAAAGAATGTTGGAAAAGAGTTGGGGTGGATGTAATAGTGAAAGTAGCTAATTGCGTTATTTCAGTAGGACTAGGAGACCCCCCCGTACCATAGTTCTTAATCAAATATAATGTTATGTTGAAGTCCGCACTGTTAAATGTATTAGCTGTAAAAGAAAAGGTATAAAAGTCAACATCAGACGAGAATTTATTAACATCATTGAAATATACAGTCATGTATTTATAAGCGTCTGATGGATCAGCACCGAAACATTGAATTTGTGCGGAATAACGTGGGCTGGAAGTTGGATTAGATACATATTCCCCATAGCGGAAGAACGCAACATTATCAGTGGCTGTGCTTCCAACAGGACGTTTGAATATCCAGTTCCCATAAGCGATTTCTGTAGTTTCTTGCGTTATTTGCCCAGCAGGGATATCATTCAAAATATCCGCTGGTATATCCGTATGCGCAAGGAATTGACCGTTAGGGATAAAATTAGTTAATCCAATATTTACGTTAGAACCAGATGACCCAGTTTCATTTGGCCATGCAGGAATAGACCATTGAAGCGTGGAAGGAACGCCTTCTACTGTACTGTAAATTTGGATAAAATAATTTTCTACATCCCCCTCGTCATCATAAGGATAGCCATAAGGAATAATGGAATTTCCGCTATCATCAATAAATGTACCAACGCCGCTTAGATAAATAGGATTTGAAAGCTGCGTGTAATTGTAGGTTGGCGGAGAACCTGTAATCTCATAGACAGGCTTTAATTGACTTCTGTTAACGTCTGAATAAAAATATACAATACCATTTGTCAATGGCAATCCTGTTACTTTGTCTACAAAGTAACAGCCAAGACTAGACAGTGGTACGTATTTTGGATTTAGCATTCTAACCTCTTAAAATGGAATTCTTATCATGTACTTTCCCCAAGCTTTACAAATTGGCGTTTTCATTTTTATATTTGGTCCCGCCATAGTCTTCATTATCTTAACGATTGGGATGTGCCTATTATTTTTTATAGAGTTTGGATTCCCTATAGAGAAAAATACAAAAGCCTATGAAAACTATGAAAAATGTAAAACGTTCATTTATAAATACAAACCACCTCTTTTTAATGTAATTCGAGCTATGGTTTTAGCTACCCCAATTTGGGGATTTTCTTTCTTGATTGGCTCTCTGTCTGGAGAACTAGCTGTGCTATTCATCCTTACTCGCCATACCAGCCATTAAAGTAGGTCTTAAATACTTTACGATCTCTTTTAATATCTTATCGCGGGGAGAACCCTCCATGATGGACTTAACCATGCTTTCTCTCACGTTCGGCGATGTCATGTATTTGTTAAATCCCTTGGACGCCGCCCCAACAGCGACAGGAGCCGCCATAGCTCCCATAATTGCCCCTGGCAATCCGCCCATAACTGCGCCTATCGAACCACCTGTCCCAGCTAGTCCTTTTGATACTATCGCGGGGATAGCTTGCTGACCCGTCATAGGATTTGCCATTCGAGTCAAAGAACGCTCGTTCATCCCTGTAAGACGAGAAAACATATCCATCTTTTGCTTCATCTCTGGCGATAAAAGCACTTCTTTTTGTTTATTTCCTAATTTTTCATATAGGGTCTTCATCTTTAAAGGATTTAACTCACCATCTTTAAATGCACTGGAAAAATAGGCTGCGGGAACAAGCCCTTTATCTTCCTCTGGTAATTTGTTCATTAATTTAGAAAGTAAGTTTGCCCTATCATTTTGTCCATTTTTTAAGAACGTAGATAAAATTAAGTCAGTATCACCACCTTTTCTAATAAACTTCTCTATTTCTGGCTGCTCATACGGAGCGATATTATTCTTATAAAATGTTTGCGCTTCTCTATATTTTTGTTTTACTTCTGGATTTCCAGTAGACTCAAAAGCATTATTAACATCTCCCTCTAGGGCATCTTTGAGACTTTTGTAAATTCCTCCTTCATAGTCTTTACCACCCATGTAAGCTTCTCGTGCCTTATCATTCAAAATACCCTTAAAAACATTTGTAGATTTTATCTTTTCTGATTCGTATGGATTTGAATAATTTTTCAACTTGTTTAGAAAACCTTGATCCATTTCACCCATCAGTCTAGGGCTGTCTTTAACCATTTCTAAAACATCGTTAGCGGTGGATTGAAAGTTTGGCGTCTCAATTTTCAATCCATACGAATCAGCTAATTTGTCTAATGCCTTATAATGTTGTCTCTTTAATCCAATGGCTTCATCATATGACTTATTTAGCGCGTTATTAATTGCGCTCTTTAAATCATTCTTATATGCCCCTTTAGCTAAAGAGTCGTATATATCTTTACCTGCACTTTTTACTTGATTACTTATATTCTCTGAAACCTGCCCACTTCCTGAAAAAGGAATCTTTGCCGTAAGATTCTCGTAGTATTGTTTGGCGTTAGGCGATCCAACAACATCGCCTAACGGCGTATTTGTTCCACGTGCAGCCTCAAGGTTTTTTAGCAATTCTTCTGTGCTAATATTTCCTCGCAACATATTTGAAGGCAATAGTTTGGCAGCGCCTCCAAATATAGCGTCCAAGGCAGCAGAGGTAGCTCCCATTTCTGCCGCACCTGCTAATTTATCATCAGGATTTTGAGTTGCCCCATATAAACCAGAACCTAAAGCGCGCCTTGATACGCCACTCAATCCATCACCTCCTAGTGCCTTTGCTAACTTCCCGATGTAAGGAGCAGATTCTGCGCCTGCTCGTGCAGCGTCTAATAGTTCACCCCCGCCAATAAAACCACCTAAATCACCTGCAAATTTCCCTATATTGTAAGCAGTTCCGCTTCCCGTTTTTGCTTTAGGGATGTTAACCCCTGGAATTAAATTCGCCGTTCCACGCATTAAGTTACTAACTGAATCACCCGCTCCCAATAATAAATTAACGGGGATGCTATCTAGTGCTTTGTCTAATGGCTTCTCATTAGGATTAATGCCAGCTTCTTTGAATAAATCCCTAGGAGCTCTTTGCTGAGGATTACTTTCGTTAGGATTTATTCCTGCTTCTGCAAATAAGTCTCTAGGCATTAGGAAAGTCCCAATTTTTGTCTCACTTGGCCTACAGTCATTCCATACTGCTTAGCGGTATGTTCTAAGTCTTCCTGTGATGGCATGCCGATATTTGATCCCATTCCCTGCGCCCTACCTGGTTTTGCAATTCCAGCTTGAGCAAGTTGCTGAGCCTCTTCAGGGCTTATAGTTAGATTATTCATCTGATCCTTCATATTGCTTGTTAGTTTTGAAGGATTTCCATAAACAACAGGATTTATTTTTGTTTTGTAAAGATTAGTTAAATGATTCCATTGCCCCATTGCTAACTCTGGGTTGCTATCCCAATACACCGGACTTGACAAATCCGCCATTAGTTTACCTTCATAGTCGGTCGCCTGACCGCCTAATGTACGTCTCATTTCATTGGCTACGTTAGGTGCAACGTTATGCGTAAAGTTCCAGTAATTCTGATAATCAGGGTCATTTTTCTGGAACTGAGACAACACTTTGTCTTTACCCTCTTTGCTTTTTCCTAACAAGCCCGCGTATTTAATGACTGATGGCATTAAATTAGTTCCCTCTTCAAACAGTCCATCTAGTTCTTTCGCATAAATTCTCTGATTAATCTGTTGTGCAGTAGTCGTTTTCTTTAAAGCGGCGTCTCCTGCATTATTCATAACCGCGTCTATATCTTGTTGAGATGGGGTAAATTGCGCTTGTTGCTGCTGTCCTTGCATCATCTGCGGGCTGCGTTGCTGCATAGCTCCCATTTGCTGCTGTGCCCAAGGGGATAAGGATTGTTGCCCCGTATCTCCCATGCCCCCTGACTGCATACCACCTGATTGCATACCACCTGATTGCCCAGCCCCCATAATGGCGTTAATCATGTCATTACTTAATTGGAAAGAACTACCCGAGGTATCACCCGTGCTATTGCCAAGCCCAATATTACCCAATGTCTTTGCAACAGACGCACCAACTTCAGGATTATTCGATATGAGACTTTGCATTTGTGGATTATTTAATGTCCTGATTAATTGAGAATTGGGGCTTGACTGCCAACTAGATTGATTATAGCGTCCTGCTCCACCCAACAATTTTGCTAATGTATCTGCTGGCATTAGATCCGTTTTTGTCTTTAAATAGGGAATTTGAGTCCTTTTTATATCTAAATCTGCCTTAGACATTTCAGGTGCATATTGGAGTTGCACATTAGCCAATGCATTTTGTAAATCCTGACCTCCTGTCTGCGACTGTAAATAAGGAGTTTTAGCCTGCGTATAATCTAATGTTGCTTGCGCCATGGGGTCTGCATAATCTAAATTAACTTGAGATAAAGCATTGGCTAATTGCTTCTTCTGCAAATCCGCCTGCATATTTGGCTTTGCATACTTCATCTGCATTCCTTTTAAAATGGCATCCATCATCCCAGCAGACATAGGATCGCCCTGGACGGGCAAAGAAGCATAATTAATCGCTTGAAGTGGCATAATTTACCTTATAAGAAAGAAGCAACCCCGCCAGCTATCCCATGTATAAAATCAGCATTTGCTTGATTCTGATTACCCTGTCCTGCATAAGCCATGCCAGCCTGACTTTGTAAATTTCCTGCCAAAGATTGGGCAAGCTCGTTAGACGCACCATAACCCATTTGATTGATCCCTTGCATTCCACTAAGCCCCTGGTTATATAAACCCAATGAATGATTTAAATAATTGTAATAATCTTGGTTTGCTAATCCTTCTGCTGTAGAAGCCGCCTGTTGCTGATGATAAGGCGTACCCAACATACCGCCTGAGGCAGCAGCAGAATTAGCAGCATTCATCCCTTGGTCGTATTGATATTGATACCCAGGGGATTGCTGAAAACCACTTCCTGCCATGCTCATAACTGCACCAGGATCGCTTAGAAGGTTGTTATACTGACCCATCAATGTATTTAAGGATTGATTACCCGAGTCAATATAAGGCTGATAATAAGGTGTTATTGTTCCAGGAATCTGGTTTAGATAATTCATGCCAGAATCGGCGGGATTATCGTAAAATGGGTTTAAATTCATAAATCACCTATACGGTTTGTATGGTTTTTACAGTGCCATTAATTTTTACTTGGAGCTTGTCTGTTTCTTCATTGTAAAATACTGTTCCATTTGGCTTTGAATTTTCATTTACAGGACTCGTTACGTTATCAATCGTCTGTGTATTTAAAGAGGGAACAACTAGTCCTGATTCCGAATAATTAAACTGTAATTGCTGATTTAATTGCTGATGGTAAAATTCCATCGATGGCATTAAATAGCCTGTTTGTGGATCAACATATTGTTGGCGATTAAAAGTAGGTACGTTCATTGGTATGTATCCAGAATCCCATTACTTGCTTTCCATGATCCAGTACTGTTAAATGAAAATTGAGCAACAAAATCATTACTCATGCCTAAATTCCACCACCTAACCATATTCTGTCTATGTCCAACGGTATTTAGCTCTTGATCTGACCATCCACTAAAACTAATTCCTCCATTTGTTGATACTGATAAACTAACATTCGGCAAATAAATTGGGTCATTTCCATCATTGTCGACATCATTTCCTTGTTCTACAGTCATCGTTGCCTGGTTTACAATAAATGGTGTGCTATCTGGCAATCTAACATTGCTACATACTCTTTTCCGTGGGATATTCTTTATAGTCGTCCCATAGTCATAGGTATAAAAATCAGCGGCTATTTGATAAAGGTTTCCATCGTTTAAACTAATGAAGTAATAATCATTATCAAAAGAGGCTACACGGCGCGCTATGTGATAATTCATATTTTCATCCGTGACATCAAAGAATTTTTGCGTTGTAAAATCGTAAATTAAACTGTAGTTATCCCTAGGATCATAGAACGTTAACTGATAGATCAAGTGCCCAGCCAACCGCATGAAAAACCCTGTAGAACGAGCAGGATTAACTAACTGTTCAAACTTAAAATTAATCCCATCTGTAGATATCTGCTTGGCGTCTGAACCCGTCGAGTACATTATGGTTGGACCCGCTTTCTCATTAACGCCTAGCCAAACAATAATGCTGTCTTGAGCTGCTATCGTTGCGGGGTTCAAGCATCCGTAGTCAATATTGACAGACGCACTTCTTTGATAAGGAAACTGCGCACCACCAACATCCGTCCATAACTCGCTTACATTTTCCCCCATGACTAGCAATAAATTTCCTCTTCCTGGGAATCTAACTGTTGCAACCGCCCTGGTTCCTTTTGTTTGTATAGCCCCAAGAACAGGACCTCCAGACGGGTCCCAAAACCAATTTAACCCATCGCCCACTTGAGAGAGTGCCCATGCTGCACTATTGGTATCAGGCGCAATAAAACGACCATCTTGATAGGTCACATAGCCTGGAATAAATCCTTCTGGCAAAGTTGCTTTTTGAAAAATTAAATCAATATAATCGTAAATATAAATGTCTGATTTATCGCAAATAGCTATTTGATTCGTATTGTTTTCATCAAAAAAAACATCGCCTGCAAAACTATTTATAGAGCCAATATATCGAACGTTATATATTTTTCTATTCTGTAACGTTTGCCCAAATACACTGATTGCATAAATATTATTGTTAACACAACCAACCATTTGGTTTGCTGTTGCGCTTGAAAACAACCCTCGGCCTTCCCCTGATGAAAGTATTTCAGCAACTACTTTATAACCCCCATAATCAACCAGAAAATTATCTGCTTCGATCATGTTAAATGTTCGACTTGATAGGATTTTAGGGTCCCTGCCAAATGTAGAAGACCCAACGATATCAAGCGGAAATTGCTTTGAGTTTGGATATTTCATTAGTAAGGGGTTGTCCAACCGTTGCTTAAATTTGCTATCCCGTAATTAATGTTACTTCGTTGGTTAAACATACTTCTTCGAACAAGCGTCATATCCATTGGGCTTATATCAATTAAAATGTTTTCATATTCAGTTAGCTTCTTTTCATTCTGTGGCTGAAAAGGAAAATTGTATTCTTGGCAAATATATTCAGCTAATGCATACCTCAAATACACCAAATAAAATCTGTCATAAGTTAAAAGTAAGTCCTGGAATAAAGTAACTTCTTCAAGCGAAAATTTACCCCACAAGCTCATTGGGTAATTTGAATCAGGCAAAAAATAGATGTAGAGATTGGATCCGTTCAAACATCTTTCTATATGCCAATCATAAGGAAGAGATGTCACATTTTCAGCACGAGAACTTCCAAAATAGTCTTTTCTCTGCTGAGAAAACATGGAATAACGAACGTTATTTATGTAAAAAGTAAGCGTTTCACAAAGAACCAGGTCAGGAACAAAATACTCTTCCTGACCTGGGACTGCGCTAAACTCATAATTTTTAAAATATGGGATTAAGCGCTGATTTGCAGACTTTACATCCAACAACTCATTTAAGAGTTCTAACCCTTCCGTTAATTTTTGACCACTAACAGTTTCCAAATCCTTCCGAACAATACCAGAAAGGAAATAGGCTCTAGATATTAACTGTGAGGTCGTATAGGGCATTAGAGGACATCCTCAAACCCTACTACTGATAAACTCAAAGCGTCACTAGCCGTTACTATATAATCAATGGACATATTCCCACTTGACAATGCAGGCAGTATGGAAATGCTTTGATTTAATGAAACGCTTGCTACGTTTGATTTCAATATAACTGGGCAAGAACCCGCTGCTGCCGATGATCCTGTTGGACGAATATTTGCAGTATTTGAAACAGCAGCAGGTGTATAGGTAGCTGTTAAAAATACGCGATTCGCTAAAGGAGAGACAGCCGCGGCCAACGATACTGCTAAAAATGTAGCTGACGATCCACCCGATAAAACAGAAATAGGCGTATCCCATTGCTGATAAATAAAGTTGCTGTTAATAGTTCTAGTTAAGAACTTCAGGAAATGGGTAGAACCATCGGTTACAGCAACACCTACACGCCTAACATTACTATAGTTATAAGGAAGCGCGGGGGTTGTCGAGGACAGGGATAAGATTGTTCCTACAGGCTGCATTAAGCTGTTGTCATAAACAACAAATACATAATACATAGTGCTAGCGGCTAAAGTTCCAGTATCTAATCCATTTAACCCAGTGGTCAGCGCATTGAGAACCGTCGCTCCTGGCAATGTAATATCAAATGAATTGGTCGCATCTCTGCACTGCCCAGCTGCAATTGTTAAGCTTGTGTTCGATGTCCATGAAACATTTAGTCCGTTGACATACAAGCTTGGTAAATTTATATATTGAGACATGTTATAAACCTCTTAATTAGTTAATGGGAAGCAATAACGCATGCTGTTTTCAGCAATGAGGCATGAACCCCAAATTTGATCCCAGATATATCCACGGACGTTATTACCTAAACCAGAACCCCAATAATGTCTAATAGAAGCACCTGAATCAGGATCAGTTGTAGTAACCGTTGGGTAAGGCTGCATGTCGGGTAATTGTGGCATTGCAAGATACAACGCGTTTCCTGACATCAAGACACCTGCTCGGTGGTCATTTACGAAGGAAACTTGCATACCTGCTTGCAGTGAATGGTTTAAATTCTGCATGGTTTGACCTAAGCCAGGCTGAGATCGCAACGCTGGGTAAATGCCAACTGTTACATGACCAGAACTATCCGCACCACTTACGCTTGTTACTCTGCACTGTACCGCCTGGTTAGAAACACCAACGCCGTTAAAATGCAAATAACGCATATTTGGCAGCGAACCTACGCCATCGTTGAACTCGAATAAATCGCCAACAACGACCGCGTTAGAATCATTTGCAGTTGCGCCAGAGAAAGTAAGCGACGTGATATACGCACCAGTCGGGTCGTTAGTTGTAAGTAATGTCAATGTGGTATTTGTCTTACCCACAGTACCTGCAAAATGAATAGGCAATAAGTTAGATTCATACCAGTCAAATCCGCTAAAGCTGCCCAATTCCCAGTCCATAGACAATTCATCGTTACGCTTAGGAACGAACTGGTTCAACATGGTTCCAGCAATAGGCGGAATAGCAGTTACAGGAAGAATTGCGCAACGATCATAATTAGCCGCTCCATAGTCTTCAAAATTTGCTACGGATTGTGCTAATTGCTGTTGAGAATTGATAGGAGTTCTGCCATCACCAAAGAAACGATAAGGTCCCGAAGTGGTGTCGACTAATTGACCGTAGTTTGGCGAATCTGGCGTGATAACAGTTTGTGTTCCCGTAATGTTTGATAAGACATTTTGCTCGATAACGGACGCTAAGGCGTTGATTCGCGAACGACCAAACGTCTTCATGTAATCTTGAACATTAAAGAGGAATTGCTGTTCTGTAAAAGCAGCACTACCAAGGGAGGATTGGCAGCAAACTAAGTTCTGAAGTCGTTGCTGAGCAATACCAAATGCATTGACAACTAAACCAGCTGTGATTGAAGCTTGCGGGGCAAGTTCAAAGGTAATTGTGTCGCCAAGGTTTGCTTGTTTATTTTGAAAATCTTTGAACTTCTTATTGGATATATTGATAGCAACGAATTTATCTAACATCCAGGCAAGCTCTGCTTCCTGGTAGGTAGCGACGTTGATTAATTGATTATTAGGCACTGTAGCCATCTTTTAGTTCTCCGAGAGTTTAACGAAGAATGATGGCTACGTAAGGCTAGGCTAGAATTTTTTTCCTCGCCAGTAGCTAACGCCTTTACGACCATCACTCGAACCAACAGGAGAGGCTTTTATTTGGCTCAAAGGGTCATTAGGCGTTTTTATATTTGAAGCTGCTTTATTTAGCTTGATAGACTCGCTTAGTTGCGACAGTCTACGATAAGCTTCTTGCGGATTTGCACGTTCGTAAGCCCTGTCTACATCCTCAAGTAAAGAGGGTCTGTTTGCCAGCTCGTAAACAAGGTCTGCTGTGTTATCAAACTGATTTGCCAGTGCTAACACACGCGCATTTGCAGCATTCAAATAAGGCGTTACTTTTTGCTCAAAGTCTTGGTACTTTTCTTTTGCACTGTCCAACTTGGTAAACAATTCATTAATGATTTGTTCGCCTTGTTGCTTAGCGCGTTGTGCTTCAAAACTCTTGCGTATCTCTTCTTGCTGCTTACGGGACTCTTCCGCGGCTATGCGGCGGATGTCGTCCTGCGTAATCCCACCAATAAGAGACGGGTTATTTCCTGACTGAGGCGCATTGTTTGAAGAGTTAAGTTCCTGTAAAGCACGCTGCCTCCCTCTCTCTTCCGCTTCTTGCTTTGACCGCCCAATAAGGCTATTCACCTCTGATTGAGAAAGCATTCTTTCTGCTGTAGCTGATTGCTGTGTAGAAGCAGTTGCAGGCGATGGAGAACTGGCTTGCGGCTGACTTACAGGCGCACTTGTACTTTGCTGACTTTGAGTATCAGCTAATGAATTTTGATCCATTATAAACCTCTTTGACTATTGCCCCGTCACGGTCGTACTACCCTCACAAACGCATGAGTCTCGGCTATTTCTACCCCATAGCTGGGTTATGCCCCATTCAGAGTATGGGTACTCGTATCAAAAACTAACTTCATATCCTTGTTTTTGATACTAAACAGATATATACAATATTGTCTAATTTATGTCAAGTATTTTTTTAATAAAATTGGACATCAATGGCGAAAAAAGGGAGCACATATTGTGCCCCCTAAATATGTAAAATAATATTTTACGCTGCGATACTTTTTATCGTTTAGCCATTTGTATTTCTTCTTTTAATTTTTCAACCTTTTCACATAATTTTAAGAATCTTCTTTCTCTTGCTATATCATGCGCTTGCTTTATCTTTTTATAAGATTCGTCACTAACTGATAATAAACCTCTATCAATCGCCCACATTGTCATAGATAAATGCTCATATATCTTATAATCGTTATCTTCAGTGTTCATTTAATTTCTTACCTTTAAAGTAGAAAGCGTTCTCTACCTGCTTCTCTAATTCGTTGGCAAGATCAGCAGGAAGCGGTATAGATTCAGGCTTTATGCCTGCTTGGATGGATTTATTGACAATTCTGCGGAATTTCTTTTTCTGGCGACCTGATATCATCTCTCACTAGCTCTCTTTTATTTATCTCATGAATCAATCTCTGTACTTCGGGACTATAAAGGAAATGAAACCCGAAATAAGCACTGTTATATTCTTCATCTTTTTGCCTAAAGATAGGCGCCCATATATCGTCCCAGCTTCCCGCTTCTGGCTTCTTATTTGGCGGATTAAGATTGAGCCAATGTCTCACAAACTTACTTTTTATACGGCCTGATAGTCTATTCATTAAAGTACTTTTCGTTCTCATGAAGAAGATACCTTAAACTAATTATGCGAGATTCTAACCCTCTCTCGTGAATATTTCTTTTCACTTTAAATTCGTATTCATCAACTTCCTTTCTAGCGTCTTTTATACATTCCTTATTATGGTCTTCCTTTTTTTTCATATATATTTTAGCTTCTTTACATAAAACCGAAATATCTACATAGTTTTTTTCTCTACTTTCATTGAAAAAATCTTGAAAATCCCAAAATATGATTGGCAAATCTTCTATGCAAATAAGTTCTATGAAACTTCTACACATATAGTGATGAAGTTTAAAAAACATATTTATTTGATCAATCCCAGCTTCACGACGATCTAATATGCATTTACAAGTTTCACAGCAATAACCATAATCTATAGACATATTTATCTCTTCTTTTTCTTCCTACCCTTCCCAGCCTTACTCATTGCAATGGCTATAGCCTGCTTCTGGGGTCGTCCAGCGTCCATTTCCGTCTTGATATTGTCCGATATTATTTTACGTGACTTACCTTTTTTGAGGGGCATTATTCATTCACCTTTAAGTCGTTTAAGTTCATTTTCTGCCTTACGTCTTGACTCTTCATCTCCGTATTTTAGATCATTATTTTTAAGATGATCTAAGTAAATTGATAGTTCTTGCTTACCAATTTTCTCTTTAGGTATATAGGCACTTATATCACATATTACTTCTCTACAAAGGGCTTTAAGATTCTTCAACTTCATCCCCGTATATGCAAACTTTTCTTCATCCATTTCACGTTTCGCTACCTCTTCGCTTAATCTTTTTATTAAGCGCATTAGGCTATCTAATACTAAAGATAGATCATCTACAGTTTCATCGCATTCTTTCCTTGTAAATGGATAATGAGGGACACAGGGCTCATAACAAGGCATATCTACATCCCCTTTTGCATGTCCATCATAGCTTTCTTCATGCTAGGCATGCGCTTCTTACCTTTCTTCTTATCCATCTCTTTACGCTCCATCTTAGCTTCTCTCATCATTTTGCTGCTTTTTTGCTTAGTTTTCATTCTTACCCTCTCTATCTGCTTTCTTTTCAGCTAACAAACATTCCATTTTCTCTCTTTCATTCTTCTCTCTTTCATTCTTCTCTCTGTTAAATTGTATTGTATAAGACATGTAATTCTCTATATTCCTTGGGGAATTTTTTACTTGCACACTGTCAAGTACTTCTTCATTCTTTTCTGTCGCCATTCTTACCCTCTCTATCTTTGTTTTTATGCTCATTAGTATGATGAAGATTCAATATATCCATAGCTTTACCATGCTGCCTATCTGCTTTCCTATGCTCATTAGTGTGATGTAAATTCAATATATCCATAGCTTGAGAGTGTTTGCTATCTGCTAATTGAGTAGCTAAAGTAACCGCTGTTCTTGCTTGCTCAGCCTGTATTTGATTAGATTTCAACGTAGCATTATCTGTCATTTCTCCTATTTTTGCTAGCGTCATAATGCGATCATCTGCCGCCCTTTCCTGCTCAATATTTAATCTTGCAGCTTCTAATTCATTATCAGCCTGACTAGTCTGCGCTTTCAACTGTAACTCTTGCTGTTTCAATACCATCGGGTTCAATTGCTGTTGCTGTTGCTGCGCTTGTTGCTGCTGTTGTAAGAAGGCGGGAATAGCTTGTTTCATAGAGTCTATACCGCGTATATCAATATTATCAAGTATAGCTTCCATAACCTGCGGCTGTGACATAAATTGAGCAAACATTGGGAAATCTTTAGCCAATTCCACAAACATCTGATATGACCGTGCGCGCTGGATTTCAAAGTTAACGCCTGCTTCTATTTTTATCTCTAATGTTTCGGGCTGATAGTTCATTTTGTATTTATTCATTCCATTAATCGGAACATACCCCCTTTTACCACCCACATTTTTTACTGGGATATTTCTCTCTGTCTCAACAGGATAATATTTCGGGATCAAGTCTAGGAAAATCACCCCAGCCTGATTTAATGCTTGCAGATAGCCCACAATATACGGCATAGCTGTCGCATTAGATTGCGTTGCACCCTCTACAATAGCAACACCGCTTAATTGATTATTGTTAATGCCTAATGCTGCGTCAAAGCTACCCAATACCATTTGGCTTGCAGAATCCGCTAATTGGAATGCTTGTGCAATTTCGGGTGGTGCTGGCTGTTGCTGAACAGGGACAGGAGCTGGCAAAGGAACTGCGGGGTCATTGTCTTTATACGCATGAAATAGCATAGTACTTGCTTTTTGGGGATCCGTATAAGCGTCTCTATACTGCTCAGGAATAGATTCAACCGCTGCTATCCATTTCGCTTGCACAAGATTCTCTAACTGATTAGCTAAGCTAATAGCCGCCAGATTTTTCAACCCCTGCACACCACGCGCATGATATGTATAATCACGCGTTACCTGGCGTGCTGATCCAAACGTACTTGTTCGCAACATCTGTGAATTACCGTCAACAAAAATAAGCGGCAAATGTCTATAATCAGTTTCTGCATATTCAAGAACCTGATCTTCAACAAGTCTAGTTCTGTTAATATGTATAATATCAGTCGATCTGGGCTTACCAACCACTGCTGGAAATTGAACATTTTTATCCCACGTATCACGCATTTCTTCATATTCTTTTAAAGGCATGACGCCAAAGCCTAAAACATTAACTATTTTCTGCTTCGTTCGCTTCTTCTCATAGTAATCGCATACGAGTATTACATCATCCGAATCTGTCTTATACGACCAGTTAAACCCTTCCACGCTTTTAGTAAAACTTATTCCACTTGCGGCGGCTGCTCCATATTCGTCTGTGAATTTAGTTTTGCTCATTGGAAAGCACTCAAACGCAAACTCACCGTCGCCTTTATGCGGCAATATCGCGGTCTTATCAAAGCCAACCAAGGTGGGATCATGACAGCGTTTCATAAATATACCTTGCTCGAAACTCATCTCATGTATGTAATCTGTGTAAATCTTGAATGCGCTGAAACCACCGCTTAAAACATCTGTATAGACGTTATATTCCATGCCGTCTAAGTTCGCGTCAAAGAAGATAGCGCGTATATGATCTTCAAGAATCTTCAATACCTGCGGATCAACGTTTGATCCGTCTTTGGGTCTTACGCTTAAAGACGGTTCTTGTTTAAAAAACTCTCCGCGCAAACGCGATATATATGCTTCTAGTATGTTTATTTCTATGATTGGGCGTCCTAGCTCTTGCAGCAATGATAACTGTTGCTGCGTCAATGATGATTCAAATATGAACCGTCTTGACATGTTGTAACGCTCATAATTCTCTAGAAAATAATCATAAGAATCGCGAATATTCATTTTTATGCGCTCTAGCTGATCATCTATTGAACTCTGTCTTATTATTCGATCTGATATTATCTTTGCCATGCGTTCGCTCTCATCTTATTTATTCTATTGAAATGATTTGCTATGCTGCCAACCATCTCATTTTGCTTTTTATTCGTAGTTTCATTTTTAGTTATTCTTGCATATTGTGTGCATATATATTCAAGGGCTTCGCATATATGGCTATAGATATTCTTGAGCGGCTTTTCTTGAAATGATTGAGACGCAAGCATTAAACTTGCTTTTATGACTTCATACTTGAATTTACCCATCAATCCCTCGCGCAACATCACACAATTACCAGTAAATAATATGCCTGGGTTACCTGACACCATCTTAGTTAAGAAGTATTTCAACCCATCACGTCTATATTGCGAAGAATTGCTAGAAGCAGGTAGCGATACAATGCCTAGTTCTTGTAGTATCTGTTGACACGTCCGACCGTCGCTATTCATGCCTTGCCCCGCTGGATCGTGTCTGCTTATGTAATTTTTGCGCCAAAAAGGATACTTTTTATCAAGCTGAGGTATGACTATATTTTGTGTGAACTCTCTAACTGACATGTACTCTGTCCAGAACTCATCGAGTACAACAAGTTGCCCGTCTGGAAATACCTGAACCACTGCACAAGCTGGCGTATTACCAAAATCCCAGCCTAGCCCTATTTCTACGTTCTCATTTGCTTGAATAGTCCTATTTACATAGTGCAACCTGTCATTGTACTCGGGATGTACAGCGCGCCCATCTTCTAATACACCATATTCCCCGCATAATGAAACGCGTATATATTCCTCGCTTGCACCATATGCGAGATTTTTATAGTAGTTTTTGTTGGGTAATTGATCGATAAAATCAGCGTCTGGATTATTAACCCAGTTCCCCTCAACATCCTTTATAAGTGCTGGTGGCATCTTATAAATTGACCAGTTTTCTGGGCGTTCTCGCTCGAATTTCTGATATATCCAATGGTCAGTGGATGGCGGATTGCAATCCATTATTACATACGGCTTTCCTAGTCCACCGCCGTACATTTTCCCGGGGTATCTGTCTGTTCGCTCTATAATAGTGCTTATAATTTCGGGATTATGTACAAATTGCGCCTCATTGACATATGCGCCTGTTAGCTCAAGCGATTTAAGTCTATTTATATCAGCTAAAGAATCTAATGCGAGAAATATAACTTCAAGCTCAACGCCGTCTTTTTTTATAAGATGCGTCATCGGACTATCCCCCTTTACTGCGCCGAACACATCGGGCGGAAACCAGTCGCACCATGTCTTAATAGTAGTAGTCTTAAGCTGACTGTATGTAGATCGTATAACAGCCCATCTTGACCGCCTTTTTCCGTCTTTCCCTGGCTTTACATGATGATGAGCAGTCATGTATATATCAATGTCGCAAGTACTTGATTTTCCACTGCCAACGCAACCGAACAACATTTTAACTAGGCTATGTCTATCTTGTAGAAATGCTTCTGATGTGCGATTGCAGATAAAATTTCTAACTGTCATGCGGCTGCGGCTTTATTTGCTTTAATACTTTGTTGAACGGGTCTTCTGACATTTCTTTAGCGTGTGAAGTAGAATAATAGATGTTTAATTGATATGCGTTATTTGTGCTGTTTCCATCGATTTCAACAGCTTTAAGACTTGGCGCGATCTTATCTAACAGACATTTACTTGCTTCTAATTGCACGTATGCTGAATTAGCTGTTTTAGCTAACTCGACTAGCTTCGTGACGGGGCAAAACTTTAGCTTGTTAAGTCTTTCTACGACTTGTTGAGAAATTGGTAATTTCTTTACAGCGTCTTCTATGATTAAATCGCTACCCGCTTCAGCTTTTGCTTTTTCTCGTTTACGCGGCGTGTTCATCTATTTTGCCCATGCTTTTTAACACTTCGTCTAGCTTCTTTCTGCCGCGTTTTACAGTCTTTACAGTCTTATTTTCTATTTCTACTACTTTTTCTAGAGTTTCATTAACTTCAGCTTCTTTCATATCTATTACTTTCTCTTCTACTTTCTCTTCAGCTTTAGCAATAAAGACTTTAGTACCGAAGCACTGATCACACTCTTTATTCAAGCCGCCTATACTTCTAAGTCGCCCCGTACCCGTGCATTTATCACATAACAATGACATTTTTACCCCTCAATTTTTGTGTGTAAATATTTTTTTACAATAGGTTAATTTAACTCAGAAATGGATCAAACGAATATAATACTTTTTTGTTTTACTTTGTTTTGATCTGAATAATATTAATTAAATATCATAATAGATATATTAATGAGATAAATACCATATCTCGAACAACAACCCGTGATAAATAATATTATCACTGCTGGGCACTTAAGTAAGAAGCAACTTTTAAAATACATCTATTGACAAACGTACATATACCACTTTTCAGATCAAAAATCTATCATAGTATCAAATTAAATGCGACATTGCGAAAGGGGCTACTTAATTGTTGAGCTATAAACAAGAAGTTGCTATTTATTTGAATATTCCTATTGACGATTGTCAATTGATATGAAATAATGCACTCATAGTCAATCACGACTATTTAAATAAATGAATTCAATATCACAACAGGAGAGTAAAAAAATGAAATTATCAACAACGCAAAAAGCAACATTAAG
>Ga0075163_10003166_pt1 | contig 22188 bp, 15 predicted proteins | sample JI1023141ADNA_FD_71478 | JGI IMG/M metagenome (GOLD analysis project Ga0075163, IMG submission 71478) | Wastewater effluent complex algal communities from Wisconsin, to seasonally profile nutrient transformation and Carbon sequestration -... | ecosystem: Engineered > WWTP > Effluent > Algae... | reverse complement strand
CACAGGTGTTTTTTCGGAACGCCTGAATTCATCTACTGTTTTGCGGTTGAGTTCCGCCATGCTGAGTTTCTGCATCCGGCAAATTTACTGCAATGGAATGGATTACAGAAAGCCGTACTTAAGCCGGCTGCTTTTCCATTTTTGAAGAACGGGAATTTGATTTAAGATCTGCATAATACTTGGCTGCCTGCACAAAGTTCACAAACAATGGATGCGGATTTTCAACGGTGCTTTTTAATTCTGGATGATACTGAACACCAATAAAGAAAGGATGATTGGTGAGTTCAACAATTTCCACCAGCCCGTTTACCGGATTTTTTCCACTCGGGATCAAACCGGCTTTCATATAATCGGCCAGGTAATTGTTATTGAATTCCCAGCGATGGCGATGCCTTTCGCTGATTTCGGTGGTTCCATATATTTTGTTGGCCAGACTGCCTTCTTCTATCTGGCATGGATATGCGCCCAAACGCATGGTGCCACCTTTTTTCTTCACTTTCTTTTGTTCTTCCATCAAAGCAATGACAGGCCTGGTTGTTGATGCATCCATTTCAGTTGAATGCGCATCTTTCCAACCCAATACATTGCGGGCAAATTCAATAACCGCCATTTGCATACCGAGGCATATTCCAAAGAAAGGCATACTGTTTTCCCTGGCATATTTCACGGCTTCAATTTTTCCTTCCACACCTCTTGATCCGAAACCAGGCGCTACCAGTAACGCATCAAGGTCTTTCAGCTTTTCTGCCACATTCCCGTTTGTGATGAATTCACTGTGTATATTCACTACCTGCACTTTGCACTGATTCACGGCTCCGGCATGTACAAATGCCTCCAGGATTGATTTATAGGCATCCTGCAATTCAACATATTTGCCTATAAGCCCTACCGTTACCTTGCTTTTCGGATGATTCAGTTTATCGAGAAATCCTCTCCAGCGGGAAAGTTCCGGTGCCGCATATCCGTTGATGCAGAGTTTTTTCAGAACGATCACATCCAGCCCTTCCTGCAGCATTTTCAGTGGAACTTCATAAATGGTACCGGCATCCATCGCTTCAATAACTGCATTGGGTTTAACATTGCAGAAGAGTGCTATTTTTCGTTTAAGGTCCTCCGTTAGCGGGTGTTCAGTTCTGCACACAATAACATCGGGCCGAACACCTTCCTGGCTCAGTAACCTTACACTATGCTGTGTTGGTTTTGTTTTCAGTTCTTTTGCAGCACGGAGATAAGGAATCAGGGTCAGGTGTACCACCAGGCAATCTTCTTCGGGCATTTCCCATTGCAACTGGCGTACGGCTTCCACGAAAGGCAGACTTTCAATATCACCCACTGTACCTCCGAGTTCAGTAATCACGATATCAAATTCACCTTTTTCACCCAGCAACATCATTCTTCGTTTAATCTCATCCGTTATGTGCGGTACTACCTGTACAGTTTTACCGAGGTATTCGCCCTCTCTTTCTTTATTAATAACGGTTTGATATATGCGGCCGGTTGTTACATTATTGGCCTGTGAGGTAGGTATATTAAGGAAACGTTCGTAATGACCGAGATCCAGATCCGTTTCAGCGCCGTCGTCGGTAACATAACATTCCCCGTGTTCATAGGGATTGAGGGTGCCGGGATCCACATTGATGTAAGGGTCAAATTTCTGGATGGTTACTTTCAAACCTCTGCTCTGCAGCAATTTTGCGAGCGAAGCAGCAATGATTCCCTTTCCCAACGAAGATGTAACGCCCCCGGTTACAAATATATATTTGGCCATGATCTGGTATATTTAAATCAATGTGATATTTTCTGTCCGAACATTGTTGCATAGCTGAACTTCAGTGGCGTCGCACACTTGAACATCATCTCAATGCTGAACCTGAAAAATAAGTGACCGGAGGAATAGAAATAAAAAATCCTGAAGGTCATGCAAAGATAGGAGTAATTTCCCTGAGGATAAAATCTGAACAGCTTTTTTAGAAAATAAATAATAGACGCTTTATAAATTATATTAATTTTCAATAAGAATCCCCGATTCAGTTAGCAGTATGACTATCAATCAAAAACTAAAATTTATTCCCGGTTTGTGGTTCGTATTACCGGTATTATTGATCTGTTTTTCCACACCGGTTTCTGCCCAGAAAAAACCAGTCGACCCCTCTGTACTCAAAGTAAAAAAGTATAAACTTATCCCGAAAGACCAGGCAGCAGATGAGATCAGCTTACCATTTGGCAAGATCAATATAATCGACAGTCGTTTCGACACTTCAAAAATCGGTTTTCATTACGTACTCAATGACAATCTTTTTTTTGATGACAGATCTTTTAAGATGCAACTCATTCCCGGATGCGGTGAAGCCATCAGGTCATTTTATGAAAAATACTATGAAAAGAATTTTACCAAAAACGAATATAGTTTGTTGATAGTTTTCAAAAGATTGTGGATGTCTCCCTCTGTATACAGTGTTCCCCAGGTGAGAATGAAAGCAGAAATATACCTTGAAAAAGCAGGCGGTTTTTTACCGGTAAAAAAAATAGATACGGTATATGACAAATCTGTGGATATGGAAAATGGCGTTTATGAAACAAACAGGGAAACAGGTATTCCTTATCTGACTTATTTACTGAAGAAAATTGTAGAAGGGTTGAATCTCAATAGTGCTATAAAGGTTTTTGATTCCAGGCAAAAGAAAAGCATGGAGGAAATCCAGGCTTACAATGAACGTCGCTTCAATCTTCCTATTTTAAAAGACAGCATCATTCAGTCAGGTATTTTTTATGATTTTGAATCTTTTAAAAATAATAAACCAGGCGGACCTTCATTTACCATAGAAAAAGCTGAAAAAGGGATTACAAGGTTGTATGAAAAAAAAGGGAATGATTCAGTGCTGGTTACTAAGTTCTTTGCTTTATACGATGGCAAAAGACTGCTTTTCGGGAAACCGGATGATTTGATGCAGGCGGTTAAAACCGGCCACAGCTTTGAATATTTTTTTAAATCACGGAGGCTTTCAAACAACATCAATAATGTTGCCGGCGTAAATTTCCAGGGTGCTATCGAAAGCAAAGTATGGCTTCCTGTTCAACTGGATATGGAAACCGGTGAGAGCTATTAACCCTTCACAATTTTCTGGTAACTGGTGGCAATGCCTTTTATAAGAGAGGAACTGAATCCCTGGTGTTCCATTTCATTCAAACCAGCAATGGTACAACCTTTGGGCGTTGTTACTTTATCAATTTCCTGTTCGGGATGCGTGCCTTTCTGCAGCAATAATTCAGCAGCTCCTTTTACCGTTTGTGCTGCAATAAGATTGGCGGTTACGGCATCAAACCCGATTTCAATCCCACCTTGTATATTGGCCCTGATATAACGCATGGCATAAGCTGTACCACAGGCTCCCAATACAGTAGCAGCATCCATCAGTTTTTCGTCTATCACAGCAACTTTACCCAGTACTTCAAACAATTGCTTCACATACTGAATGTCTTTTTCAGCTGCATTGCTGTAACTGATGCAGGTCATGCTTTCCTGTATGGCAATGGCAGTATTGGGCATCGCCCTGAAAACCGGAATCTTCTTTTTAATCATTTCCTCGATCTCCCGTATAAGCACTCCCGTTATAACGGAAACGAGTACATGCTTTGGGGTCAGTTCCTTTTTAAAACCATTCAGTACTTCTGCTACCTGGAATGGTTTAACGGCCAGGATTACCAGGGAAGCCGGTTTTACAGCCGCTGCATTGTCGGATGTAACTTTTACACCTTTTGATTCCAGCGCTTTCAGCGTGGCGGTATTTCTTTTGGTTATGGTAATATCTGATGCTTTACAGAATTTACTTTTAATCAATCCTTCTGCAATGGCAGTTCCCAGATTACCTCCACCAATGATGGCTATTTTATTGTTCATTAGTTTAAATAATTTAATTGTAGAAGGCAGATCAATAATATCTCTTGGCCACCAGGTAATGTTTTACATAATCATACACACCATCTTCCAGTGAATAAAAATCCTCCTTATAACCGGCAGCCCACAATTTCTGCATCTTTGCTTCTGTGAAATACTGGTATTTGTCACGGATATCTTCGGGCATATCGATGAACTGGATATTGGGTTCCCTGTCCAGAGCTTTATAAGTTGATTTCACCAGATCAATAAAACTTCTTGCCTTACCGGTTCCCAGGTTGTATAAACCTGATTGTACCGTAGTAAAATGCTGCATCAGCCATTCACAAACCTTCACCACATCTTTTACATAGATAAAATCACGCAGTTGTTCTCCGTCTTTAAAACCTTCTTTGTGTGACCGGAACAACTTTACAATGTCATGATCTTTAATCTGGTTAAAGGAATGAAAAATCACACTGGCCATTCTTGCTTTGTGGTATTCATTCGGACCATACACATTAAAGAATTTCAATCCTGCCCAGAATGGCGGATGATCTTCCTGGTGCAATATCCATTTATCAACATTGTTTTTTGATTCACCATAAGGATTCAAGGGGAACAACTGTTCAACGAGTGAATGATCGTCATTGTAGCCCAGAGAACCATCTCCATAGGTTGCAGCGGAAGATGCATAAACCAAAGGAATTTCGTTGATGCTGCAATAATTCCAGATACTCTGCGTATACTCCACATTGAGCTTTTGGTGTACAGCATAATTGAATTCAGTAGTATCGGTTCTTGCGCCCAGGTGAAAAACGAAATCTACCGCCGGTTTTTCTTTGTTCACCCATTCAAAAAAATTATCCCTTTCTACCCGAACCAGGTATTTTTTATGAAGCAGGTTCAGTTCTTTTTCTTCTTCGTCGAACCGGTCGACAAGTATCAGGTTATCGTATCCTTTTTCATTCAGGTACGATACCAGGCAACTGGCTATAAATCCTGCGGCTCCTGTAACAATGATGGTAGCGTTTTTATCCATTTTAGTTTTTTATATGGCAGCAAGTGCCTGTTCACCTTCCTGGTTTTTTAATAAATCTGAAATGGCATTGTCATAGATTTTTTTCCATTGACGGATATTTCCCCAGGATTGATTCTCTACGTTTATTGTTTCAGCACTTACTGAACCCAATAAAGCAAAAGGTACTGTTTGCGCTTTCATAAAATGCTCAAATTTATCTTTCTCACCTGATTTTACAGTAACAACAACTCTGCCCTGCCCTTCGCCAAACCAGAATGCATCCGCACGTATGCCTGAATCAGATTGTTTTACATCAAACCCAAGGTTACGGTTAAACGAAGATTCCAGCAAACAGGTGATCAAACCACCTTCACTGATATCATGTGCAGATACAATCAGATTTTCTTTGATCTGATTGAGTATACAGGAATGTACAGCCAGTTCTTCCTGCAAATCAAAATAAGGAGCCGGAGTAAATTCTTCCCCGATTATTTTATGCAGGTATTCTGATGAATTAAAATCATTCGTGATTTTTCCGATGATGTAAATATGATCACCTGCATTTTTAAAATCCATGGTCATCTTATCCTGCACATTATCGAGTAGACCAACCATGCCAATTGTTGGCGTCGGATACACGGCACCGTCGGGCGACTGGTTGTAAAAACTTACATTGCCTCCCGTTACCGGAGTATCAAAAGCCCTGCAGGCATCTCCCATTCCTTTAATGGCCTGAACAAACTGATAATAAACTTCGGGGTCATAAGGATTGCCAAAATTCAGGCAATTGGTCACGCCCAAAGGCTGGCCACCGCTGCAAACAATATTGCGGGCTGCTTCTGCAACTGCGATCATCGCTCCTTTATAAGGATCTGCAAAAACATAACGGCTGTTGCAATCGGTTGTTAAGGCAAGTGCTTTGTTGGTTGGCTTGGCCAATACAACTGCAGCATCTGAGGGTGCATTGGTAACCATATTTCCGGTTCCAACCATGCTGTCGTATTGTTCATAAACCCAACGCTTACTCGCAATATTCGGCAAAGCGATCAACTGCTTTACGATGGATTGAATATCATCGTTAACTTTTACCTGATCGGGATTGAATGATTTAATTTTCTGCAGGTAAGCAGGTTCGGTATAACTTCTTTCATATTGCGGAGCGCCGCCACCCAACACCAGTTCTTCAGCAGGGATAACCGCTTCTTCCACACCATTCATATAAAACCTCAGCATACCATCTGTGGTCACTTCACCGATATGACTGCAGGGCAGATCCCATTTTTCAAAAACACGCAATACAGAAGCTTCTTCACCTTTCTTCACCACCAACAACATGCGTTCCTGACTTTCACTTAATAATAATTCCCATGCTTTCATCCCTTTTTGTCTGGTTGGTACTTTATCGAGTTCAATGCGCATGCCGGCTTTACCTTTGGCGCTCATTTCAGCGGTTGAGCAGATAATGCCTGCAGCGCCCATGTCCTGCATACCAACCACAGCGCCGGTTTGAATGACTTCCAGACAGGCTTCGAGCAATTTCTTTTCCTGGAAAGGATCGCCTACCTGAACGGCAGGAAGATCTTCGGCACTGTCTTCTGTAATTTCTGCACTGGCAAAGGAAGCACCACCGATGCCATCTTTACCGGTTGCACTGCCCACAAAAAAAACAGGATTCCCTTCACCTTCAGCGGTAGCAGAAACTGTCTCGCCATTTTTCAGAATGCCAACACTCATTGCATTTACTAACGGGTTCGTATGATAGCAGTTTTCAAAATAAATTTCTCCGCCAACAGTTGGCACACCAAAACAATTTCCATAATGCCCAATGCCGTGAACTACACCGGCAAGCAGGTGTTGCGTTTTACTGTCGGCCAGGTTTCCAAAGCGAAGAGAATTGAGTGAAGCTATCGGCCTTGCACCCATGGTAAAAATATCACGGTTGATACCACCGACTCCGGTTGCAGCTCCCTGAAATGGTTCAATGGCAGATGGATGATTGTGCGATTCAATCTTAAACACCACACCATATCCATCTCCGATATCCATCAGTCCTGCATTTTCTTCCCCGGCTTTCACCAGCATTTTCTTTCCGTCTCTTGGAAGTGTTTTCAGCCATTTAATAGAATTTTTATAGCTGCAATGTTCGCTCCACATACCACTGAAAGCACACAACTCAGTAAAATTGGGTGTTCTGCCCAATTTACTTTTAATGAGTTCAAATTCTTCGGCTGTAATTCTTAATTGTGCTGCTGTGTGTGCTGTAATTTCCATGTTGGTTTTCTATTGAAGAGGCCCAAAGTTACTAACTGCAAGGGTTTATCGCCGGGATCAAAAGCAAATATTTTAACTATCTTCCCACATTAAAAATTTACATCTTGTTTTACCTGCTGTTTGTATTTTACTTTTTGCTTGCCGGATGGATGATGTGCAGGTTGAATTTTGTTCGCCATTCGGGGCTCTCCAATAAAAATATTCTTATTCTCTTTTCAATAAAAATTCTGGCTGCGATTGCCCTTGGCTGGCTATCCAATCATTTTTCCTATTACAACGATTACTGGGGACTCAACAGGGAAAGCATGAATGAATACAACCTGCTGATGAACAATCCCCGGAAATTTTTTACTGATATCACTTATTCGCCCTACGAAAATGCATATGGTGGTTTTTTCAATTCAGTCGGTTCTTACTGGAATGACCTGAAAAATAATATCATTCTGAAAATACTGGCTTTCTGTAATATTTTCAGCAGGGGCAATTATTATATCAATAGTTTGATCTTTAACTGCCTGGGCTTCCTGGGTCATGTCGCTTTCTTCAGGATATTCATACATATTTATCCAACGAAAAAACTGATGGCAATCATTGGTTGTTTCCTCTTGCCTTCCACACTTTATTTTTCATCGGGTATTCATAAAGACCTGGTTACTTTTTCGATGCTGGGCATTTTTTGTTACTGTTTGTATTTTGGTGTTGAACAAAGAATGACAATTAAACGATGGATTGGGCTTATATTATCATCCATTGCCATATTACTCACAAGGAATTTTATATTGGTTGCGCTGATACCGGCTTCTGTTGCTTTTATCATCAGTATAAAAAAACAATGGCCACCTGTACGCAGTTTCCTGCTGGTTTATGCAACCGGATTCTTATTATTACTGGTACAGCAAATTACTTTACCATCTATTCAACCTTTGAAAATTATCAGTCAGAAGCAAGCTGATTTTCTTGATTTACCGGTTGCGGCCTCACAATTGACCACTTATAAACTGGAGCCAACCCTGGGCAGTCTTTTTCAAAACCTACCTCAGGCATTTAATCATGGTTTTTTACGGCCCTATATCTGGGAAAATGCAGGAAAATTTGCCGTTTTTTTCGCTTTGGAAATTATCCTTTACATCTTATTACTTTGCTGGATGCTATTTAAAAGATATCCCTCATCCAGGAATACCAATGCATTCATTTGTTTTGCTGTTGCTTTTACCGTGATGATGATTCTGGTAACCGGACTAATCATTCCCAATAGCAGTTCCATCATCCGCTATAAAAGCATTTACCTTCCTTTATTGATTACACCCATCCTCTGTAATATCAGGATTCCAAACAGAGTAAAAATACATATTAATTTATAAAATATATGTATTTTTTGTAGCCGATCAATAATTTTTTAAGATTTTTTGTCGAAAAAGTTATGTTTTTACAATTCAATATGCTTTCTTTGCGACTTAAATTCTAAAAAAATGAGTTCTTTACGATTTAAAGCCATCGGAAACATCGCAAAAAATGCGATCACTTATGATGTAAAAGCTTCAGAAAAAGTCTCTGCCATTTTCAACGAAAACGTTTTTACCCTTAAAATCGCCCGTCATTATCTGACAGACGAAGCGTATAAAAGCCTTGTTGCTTCTATTAAGGGTGGAAAGAAAATCGACCGTGCCATGGGTAATAATATTGCCAACGGTATGAAAGCATGGGCAGAAGAGAAAGGTGTAACCCACTTTACTCACTGGTTTCAGCCATTAACCGGTTTATCGGCTGAAAAACATGATTCGTTCTTCACCCTGAAAGGCGACGGAACACCTATCCAGGAATTTGAAGGAGCGGCTTTAATTCAACAGGAACCCGATGCCTCTTCTTTCCCGAGTGGCGGATTAAGAGCAACTTTCGAAGCACGTGGTTATACTGCATGGGATCCTTCTTCTCCTGCATTCATCATGGAAACAGGCGAAGGAAAAACATTGTGCATTCCTACCATCTTCGTTTCATATACAGGCGAATCACTGGATGCCAAAACGCCTTTGCTGAAAGCGATTGTTGCACTTGATAAAGCTGCCGTTGATGTTTGTCAGTATTTTGATAAGAATATTTCAAAAGTAAATGCTACCCTTGGATGGGAACAGGAATATTTTGTAGTAGATGCCGGACTAGCCACTGCAAGACCTGATCTGCTGCTGACCGGCAGAACCGTTTTTGGTCATGCTCCCGCAAAAGGCCAACAACTCGAAGATCATTATTTCGGCGCCATACCCGAACGTGTATACGCTTTCATGAGAGATTTTGAAAACGAATCTTACCGCCTGGGTATTCCCTTACGTACACGCCACAACGAAGTTGCACCTGCACAGTTTGAGTGCGCTCCGATATTTGAAGAAATCAATCTGGCTGTTGATCACAATACCTTGCTCATGGATGTGATGACCCGTGTAGCTAAAAGGCATAACCTGCTTGTATTGCTGCACGAAAAACCATTTGCCGGCATCAACGGTAGTGGTAAGCACAACAACTGGAGTATGAGTACCGATACTGGCGTTAACCTGCTGGCACCTGGTAAAACACCAAAGACCAACCTGATGTTCCTCACTTTCTTTGTGAATACCATCAAAGCGGTGCATGATTATGCAGAACTAATCAGGGCTTCTATCGCCAGTGCAGGCAACGACCACAGGTTAGGAGCCAATGAAGCGCCACCAGCCATCATTTCCATCTTCATTGGTAAATACCTTACCGATGTACTGAACCAGATTGAAAAAAGAGTAGGTGGCAATTTTGATGAACAAGATGAAGCGATGCTCAAACTGGATATCCATAAAAGCATTCCGGAACTGATGCTTGATAATACAGATCGTAACCGTACATCACCGTTTGCCTTTACGGGGAACAAATTCGAATTCCGTGCGGTTGGTTCTTCTGCAAACTGTGCCGGCCCGATGACTGTACTCAACACCATCATGGCAGAAACACTGAAGAATTTCAAAACAGAAGTTGATACCCTGATTGATAAAGGTGAAAAGAAAGAAGTAGCGATCATGCAGGTGATTCAGAAATACATTGTAGACAGTAAGAAAGTTTTGTTTGAAGGAGATGGTTACAGCGATGAGTGGGAAAAAGAAGCTGCTAAAAGAGGATTACCGAATATCAAAACCACTCCATTGTCATTGGATGCTTACTCTTCTGATAAAGCGAAAAAACTGTTTGAAGACAACCAGATCTATACACATCTTGAACTGGAAGCCCGCCATGAAATCATGCTCGAATCTTACATTAAAAAAGTACAGATCGAAGCAAGGGTGATGGGCGATCTGGCCTCAACACTGGTGATTCCTGCTGCATTGAAATATCAGAATGTGCTGATTGAAAATATCCGTGGCATAAAAGAAGCTGGTCTGGATGAAACTTTCTATGCAAGTCAGAAAGCAATCCTTGCCAAACTTAGCGAGCACATCAACACCATCAGCATCAATGTAACATCAATGATCGAAGCCCGTAAGAAGGCCAATGAAATTGCTGATACAAGGAAAAGAGCCATTGCTTATTGTGATGAAGTGAAGGGTAAACACTTCGACCTGATCCGTTATCATACCGATAAACTGGAACTGATCGTTGAAGACAGTGCATGGCCTTTACCAAAATACCGTGAATTGTTATTCCTCAGATAAAATTTAACTTTTAAAGCCCCTGTTTGTGCAGGGGCTTTTTTATTTTTATCCAATCAATCTATTTACAACAAAAGTTTCGATATGAAAAAAACTGCTTTTTTAATATTACTGGTTACCATAAGTGTTTCCTGCTTTTCACAGGTTCGCCGTGAATCAAACAAAATGAAAAATGATTCAATTACGATTGCTGATGTGACTAAGGATAAACGTTCTAAAAGAGAAATGATGAAAGAACTGAACCTTACCCGTGATCAGAAACAAAAACTAAAAGAGGCCAAATCGGGCAACCAATCAGCCAAAGCTGCTATTGAAAATGACAATACCTTAACAGCAGATCAGAAAAAAGCGAAACTGCGTGAACTCAGAAAAACCCAGCTTCAAAAAATGAAAACCATTCTTACTCCTGAACAGTTTGAAAAACTGCGGAAAATGAGGCAGGATAATGATAATGATGGGGAAATAATTGAATAAAATATTCTTTATAAACTTTAAGGCTGATGTTGTAGCATAAACATCAGCTTCTTTATTTTTAATCCATGAAAAAAATATTCTTCTTTCTTTTATCAATATCGATCATATCAACTGCAGTTGCACAAAAAAAAGAAAATAAATATGCCGCTGTAGATGCTTATGTAAAAAAACTGGGCTCACTGGATTCTTTCAATGTTGCCACCATAGCGGATACGATTACCCGCAGTTTTGATGACAAAGAAAAAAAAGCAAGAGCGATTTTTTACTGGATTGCCAATAATATTGCATTGGATCCAAAAGCAGTAAGGGCGAATGATACCAAGAAAACCGACCCGGTAATTGTTGTGCAAACCAGGAAAGCTACGGCTCTTGGCTTCTCTTTACTGGTGCAAGAAATGTGCAGCATGGCCAATATCAGGTGCCTTTCAGTAGATGGCTACACTAAATACAGTGTAGAAGACATCAACAACCCTGCTGATGCACCCAATCATTCGTGGAATGTAGTACAACTGGGTAAAAGTCCGGAAGAATGGTTTTACATCGATGCAGCAAAAGCAAGTGGTTCACTCGATAGCAGGTTCACGATTTTTACACCCAGGTTCATCAGTGGTTATTTTTTTGCCGATAAAAAATTGTTTAACCTGGATCATTGTCCGGATAACGGCGCCTGGCTGTTGGGCGAAGGCACAAAAAGTGTGAAAGAATTTTATGCATTGCCGATGATTGGAAACTATGCTTATGAAATCGGCTTACAGAAACCGACTCCCGCAACAGGATTCTTCAAAGCAAAAACTTCCGGCACTACCCGATTCAGTTTTAATTATAATGAATCGACTGCCATCAAAACAATAGACATCATTTTAGGAGAAGGCAAAAGACAATCAAAACCAGAAGCAGCCGAATTCAGTGATGGTGGCGGGCAAATAAGCTTTGGTTATAAATTTAAGAAAGACGATAGCTTTCCTGTTAAACTGGTTGTAAACGGAGAAACATTGATTCAATACCTGGCGGAAGTAACGGAGTAGTTATTTGAAAAAATGAACTCATAAAATGGAAATAACGAATAATCAAAATGAAGCGGTTAATGATATTGTTGAATTGGTGGTCAACATTATCGGCAACGGATCAAGAGAGATAGATACAACAGAGGCAATTTCCTGTACAGCAAGACTTGCCGGAAGTTTTTTATTCAGATCATTTAATTTTAAAGTAAATGATGCCAAACCCGGAACAGTGATGCTTTCAGAAGAAGCAAATATCAAAGGCCCTGAACTAGTCAATATCACTTATGCAGTATTACATAATTTTGGTATAGAGATTGACAATAACAAAATGAACGATGGACATCAAAAACAGGCTTTAAGTATTTTTGTAGATCAGATAAGTCAAATTCAAAATGAAGCTTTAGAAATCATGAAAAAAAATGATTTAAGCTTTGAACAAATGGCACAATCTGCAGCAATAGCAACAGCATTTATAATTCAGCAAAGTAACATTCCCCCAGAAGAGGGCTTTGGATTAGCCATCTACCATTATATTGAAGGGTCAAAAACGTACCCGCCAGATTTTGATTTGAATTCGAATAGTGAGAAATAAAAGATAAAATTCTGATTAAATAGTAACCACCATTTTCGAGGCAGGCATAAATCTCTAAAGAGCCAGGCGGCACTGTTAGCCCAGTTTATCTTTCTCTTTCTGCATCCGTATCATTTCACCATAACTGAGATTCATGGCAAAAGCATTAATGGCCATGGCAATTCTTTTGGTTTTTGTGGCATCCGTTTTTGCACTTTCGATCCACTTCGAATAGTACTGCCTGTGAGAAGGAGCCAGTTTCATGAAATATTTTTTTGCTTCAGGTTCATCTTCCAGGCATTCCATCAGCATTGCTGAAATAGCCTGTACTGATTCATCTACTGAGAGGCTTACTTTTATTTTATCACCTTTTCTTTTGCGTGTTGCTTTGCGCATGGTAGCATTAAAAGGAATAATAAATTTTCCTTCCCCCATAGGAATCAACGCAACCTGTTGAATGGGAAAATCATCGAGCTTACCTTTTACCCGGAAGGATTTTTTAACTCCGGGCTTTAGTGAATCACTCACTTTTACAGGCAATTCGATATACATCCAACCGGTTTTTTCACCCTGAGCGCCGAATTGCAAAATCGTTGTTGTAAAACTGATCATACAAAAATCATTATTTAGCAACCTGCTGTTTGTTTTCATTTACAAAGGCAGACAATAGATAACTGGTAATGATCACCATGATGGCTCCGATCACATTCAGCCAGAGAAAAGAAATGACATCTGCCGCATATATACCTACTACAAAAAGTTCTGATAAGATAGCTGCATAAAAAACTGCATTGCTTTTGATTCTTTTAAACCAGAAAGCAACCAGAAATATCCCAAGTATCACACCATAAAATAAAGAGCCAAGGATATTCACGGCTTCAATCAAGCTGTTGCCGATAGATTGCGCAAACATGGCTGTTACAATTGAAAAAATGCCCCAGCCCAAAGTGTACCATTGAGACAAATGATAATCATTCTCCCCGGTATTGGCTGCAGAAGCTTTATTGAATCTCTTGTGAAAGTCAATAACTGTACAGGCCGCCAGTGAATTTAAAGCAGCAGCAATACTTCCCCAGGCTGCAAGAAAGATTATGGCAAAAATCAATCCGATCAAACCTACCGGCAAATGATCTTTAACAAAACGCAGGAAAATATAATTGTTGTCATTTACATCTGTTCCTGGCAAGGCATTCTTCAGTATATTTTTATACCCCACCCTGATTGAATCTGCAGCTTTAAAGTTCAATTCCTTCCTGGCTTCAGCGTAGCGACTTTCTGTTAATACAAGTGAATCTTTATAAACCGTTTGTTTGGCCAGGGCAACTTTTGCATCATCAAAATAAACCGGTGCTTTGTTGTGCAGGTAGAATGAAAAAATCAGGATGCCAAGGATCAGAATAAAAAACTGCATAGGAATTTTTACCAGACCATTCATGAGCAACCCGGTTCTGCTTTCCGTTTCATTCTTTGCCGTAAGGTAACGCCCCACCTGGCTATGGTCTGTACCAAAATAACTCAATGCCAGAAAAAAACCACCGATCAATCCGCTCCAGATATTGTATTTATCCTTCCAGTCGAATTGTCCATCCTGCATACCTGAAGTGATAATATTCATTTTACCATTCTTCCCGGCCTGAGCCAGTGCATCAGAAAATCCCATTCCTTCCGGCAAGAGATTCACTGCCATGTAGCCTACCAGTAACAATGAAACAAATACAATGATCATTTGCAGTTTCTGTGTATATGCAACTGCCCGGGCGCCGCCACTCATCGTATAAATAATTAGCAATCCTCCCATCACAAGATTGGTATAATAGATATTCCAACCCATGATGGAACTCAATACTAACGATGGGGCATAAATGCTGATCCCTGTACTTAATCCTCTAGAGACCAGGAATAGAAATGAAGTGAGCAGCCTGGTTTTTCCATCAAATCTCTCTTCCAGAAACTCATAAGCAGTCAATACTTTCAACCGGCTGAAAACCGGAACAAAAAATATGGAAATAACGATCATGGCTAAAGGCAGTCCGAAATAATACTGAACGAACCTCATTCCATCACTGTAAGCCTGACCGGGACCTGTAAGAAAAGTGATGGCGCTGGCCTGTGTTCCCATGATACTCAGCAGTACGAGATACCAGGGCATACTCCTGTTACTCAGAAAATAGCCCTCCAGGTTACGGGTCGTTCTGCTCTGGTATATTCCATAACAGATGATTCCGCAAAGTGTTCCTGTTAATATGATCCAATCAATGGTGCTCATGTTTAAACTACTGAATCGCCTTTATTGTATTACTTATACCTTGTGGTTATATAATAAAACAAAACAATCTGCAAAATGAGAAATAGTAGTACCATCAGGTACCAAAGATTCCATTTCTGTGATTGCTTTTTCAAAACAGGTAATTAATATGAAATGTTTGAATAAGATCAGGGTTTAGCCAACAGGTTTGCGAACAACCGGTATGCGCCGCTCACACCTGCGGGTAACTGCCGGAAGAAAGAAATACCGGTGTAAATCAATCTGCCTTTTCCATGTGTTGCAACCAGTAAACTTCCGTCATGAGCAGTTTCATTCGGATCCTTCATAGAAATCAAGGTAGTGAAATGTTCGTCTTTTGATTCTGCATGATACACACTGCGTTCTTGAACCCATCCATCGAAATCGGCTGTGGAAATTTTATTGGGCGTATTAAAAAATGGATGAGCAGGCTGAAGGATATTTACCGACGCAGTTTCATCTGTAATACGGTTACGGGTAATCGAAAACGGATAAGGGAATATTTTAGCTTTAACCGGACCGATCTGATTACTGGTATTGTACTGAACCAGCAGTACACCACCACCGTTTACATAATCCATCAGCACATCATAAACATTATTCATCCACTCGTTTGTATTGTATGCCCGAACTCCGGTAACAATGGCATCAAACTGTTTGATACTTGATGAACTGATATCTTTCTCACTCAGCAGCGTCACTTTGTATCCCATTTGCTCCAAAGCCTCCGGAACTTTATCTCCTGCACCCGGAATATATCCAATCGTTTTACCTGAAATTTTTACATCAATCAGTTTATATTCTGCAACAGCCTTTTTAAAATAGTTAATCTGCGGAATGTGGTCATAGGCAATGGTGCGTAATTGTTGGTCATAGAAATTGTCATTCTCATAAACATTTACAGATGCGGTTCCCGGCTTTATTTCAATTGAAAACAATTTCTTTTGTCCGGCACTTAATACAGTACTATCGGAAGGACTTTCCAGCTGACTTTTATGCAGTGTATTATCATAATTCATAAAAGGAATTCCAACAGCAGCCCTTCTGAACGCAGTAAGTTCCACTTCCGCAAGTTTCGGCTTATTGGTATTCCCAATAAAAAGGGATGTTTTGGGCGTTATCGTTACTGCAGGTACTAAACAGAGCGGCTGGTATATTTCTCCTTTTACGGGATCGGTAAATTTATACTGAACGGGTCTCCTGAAACTGAATTCTCTCCCTTCAATGATTAGAATAAAATCACAAAACATTTGTTCATTTTCTGGCTTCCCGATCTTCTTCTGATCTGAAACATTAAAACTTCCTTTGTTCATTTTTTCTACCAACCAATAAGGTTGTGTAATATCCAAAGCTCCTGTATTCACGGGAATTTCAATCGTTTCTGTATAAACAGTATTTTCATTTGCTGCTGCAATTTTGAGCGCACGATTGTTGTTATTTATTTTTACAAAGGCTGATGAAATATCAACTCCCAACCTGTTGTTCAGGTTAATGGTAAGCTTCAAACTATCTCCCAGAACAGCATAATGACTGGCAGAAACAGCTTCCATATACAAGCCACTGCATGCTGCAATGAGCTCTTTAAGTTCTTTGAGTTTCTGTGTTTTCCAGTAAAAATCATTGCTTTGTTCAATGCTGCTATACAAACGAACCAGTTTTTTAACACTGGCAACAGGCTGCATGGAATTGAATTCACTCAGAATAGTATCGATCTGCGATTCTATAACGGGAAGGCCTACGCGATTCCATCCTGTAACAACGCCATCCATTAATTCATTAACCGGTTTCTCTCCTTTAATGGTGGCAAAATACTCAAGTGTTTTACCTCTCTGGGCCGGAACGCCAAAACCCTGACTTTTGTGCTGGCTCCTGCTCAGGGCTGCAATCTCGCCATAACTTTTACCCAGCAAAGGATTAAAACCACCTACATCCATTTTAAACTGGTCTTCTTTCTGGGTATTGTTTGAACCGAAATTGAACGTATTCCATAAAATTCTTTTCGCCTGCCATACACTAACGCTGGCGGATAACTGCTCCGGAAACTTAGCAGGATCAGCAGCTGCAGTAAATGCTTCTTCGGCAAGTATTGCGGAAGCTGTATGATGCCCATGACCACCTTCGCCAGTTGTGGGGAAACGACAAACGATGATATCCGGCTTAAAATTCCTGATCACCCAAACAACATCAGCCAGGATTTTATCATGGTTCCAGATGCTTAATGCTTCATCCGGACTTTTACTATATCCAAAATCGTATGCCGTTGAAAAAAACTGCTCTGCGCCGTCTATCCTGCGTGCTGCCAGTAATTCCTGGGTACGTATTAAACCAAGATCGACCCCTTGCTCATCTCCAATCAGATTCTGGCCACCGTCGCCTCTTGTTAAACTCAGGTATCCGGTGCGGTACAATTTCTCATTTGCAAAATAACCCAGCAACCGGGTATTTTCATCATCAGGATGTGCCGCTACATACAAAACAGAACCCAGCACTTTTAGCTTCCTGAGCTGTAATAATATTTCTGATGAAGTGTACGATTTTGGCGTTTGAGCGTAACCGTTACTAAATAACAGCAGCAGGGTAATCAACTTTGCTGAATACTTAGCCGGCCTTATGCCAGGCTTCGAAATCAATTTAAACATTGAAATAGTTTTTTGGCTATGAGATAACATCAGTCATATAAGAATTGTTATTCAATAACCCTTGATTGGTAAATGTAGATACAGTATCCTGAATACCATTACCGCTTTTGTAATTTCCCGATCAATTTTTAACTTTTACAAACTCGTATCCACCCTTTATGGCTCCCCAAACCTGTTTGTCATTGTTATCCCAACCCCTGTCCCAGCTGATCAGTTTATCTGCATATATAACAACCTCGCTGGTTGCATAAGTTGCACCTCTCAAGCTGCTAAGGCACTCTTTTCCGGGAGTGGAGCCCGTAAAATTGCCTTCCTTATTTTTATGCAGGTAGATGGCGCATCCTTTTCTGTCGATCAGTGAATCCAAAGTCAGGCTGTTGAATAAAGTCGGATTGGCCCATCCTCCAGCAAAACGCAAAGGTGAACTGATCTCATATACTTTACTCGCCATGGTAGTATCATTTTCCTGGTACACATGATATATCCGCTGGCGATAAGGTTTGGAAAGGGCTGAAGCTACTGCTTGTTCAACGTACAACCAGAACCCGTCAGTACGATCCGTCCAGATACTGGCCATCTGCAACCTGATGTCGAAGAATGCTGAATCTTTTTCAGCCTGAGCTGCACTACTGAATGAACCCGTCATTCTTTTGTGCAAATCTGCCAGGTCAGCTGAGGAAAGCTTTTGCTGACCGATCGCCAGTGAGGATAAGATTATAGAGAAAGCAGTTGCATAAAATTTCAGCATAACAAATAATTTTATTGTCCAACAAGGAATATAGCATTGGTTAATAATAATTTTCCATCTTCCCAGAAACTTCTGAAAACAGGATTATCGGTAAAGTAAACCACTGTACCACTACCATAAGACTGAACAGCAAGTACAGTACCATCTTTCATTTTTTCTTTGACAACACTGCCGACAAACCCGGATACAATATTTTCCTTTTTGATTATACCTACATTCCAGCCGTCTTTCATGAATTCAATCAGGTTGGTATTGAGTTTAAGAGTATAATAAGCGGAGGAATACCCGAATGCCAATGGATGCGAATCATCCAGTTCCACTTTGTAAATAGCACCGGGCGTATTGTATATCAAACCATTTCTGTCGCGGTCTTCATATTTTTTAATATCTGCATAAGGTGGCTTCTTTTCATCGGCTTTCTCTTCCTCTTCTTTTTTGATTTTAACTCCCCAGTCGCCACTGGCCATTTGTGAAACAGCACTTTCCAAAGCGATGATTTTACCACCTTGTTTCACCCATGTCCTGAGGTTGCTTTCTTTGTCGGCCAGGAACCTGTATTGCCCGTCGGGAATAATGATCACATCAATATTCTTCAGGTTCATGCTGCCCAATGAAGAAGCGTTCACTAACATTAACGGGTAGTCGAGCTGATGATCAAACATATGCCATATTTCCCCTGCTGCTGCTGAAGAAACCGATTCGCCTGTCAGCATTGCCACTACTGGTTTCCGTAGCAGATGTACTTTATCGGAACCGAAATCAACACCCGAATCCATGAAACCCGAACTCACACTTACCAATTCCACCGCATAGGTTTTCGCCAGTTCAAAAAATTTATTCAGCTGTGTTTCATTTCCTGATTTCAGTATAATCAATGTACCTTTTGGATACTGTTTACCGGCAAATGAAAAATTCTTTTCAGAAAAACGAACTTTCATTCCATTCTTCAACATTGCTGCAAGAAATTTTCCATCCCTGTATGAATTATAAGCTACCAGGTAAGCATACTCGCTTTTTGAAGGTTGCGCTATGGCAACTGTTGATTGATCAGCTGTTGTAACTACTTTATCTCTTGAAGCATAGGCTTGAATGCCATAAGCATAAGGGACAGACCATGCGGTGATATCATATGTAGATGAATCAACCAGTTTCGACTGCGGTTCAAACAGAACCCTCACCAATGTACCTTTTGGCTGAATGGTTGATACAACAATGTCGCCATTGGCAGCCTGGTACACATCTTCTTTCCCTGAAAAATAATTGAATCCTTTTACCTGTGTTCCTGCCTTGGCATACTCGTACCGTATCCCATTCTTCGCAAACAATTCTTTTAATGCACCGATCTTACCGGTGTTGGTTCCTTTGATAACATAAGATTTATACAAACCACTTCCATTGGTATTCACAACTTTAAAAAACTTACCGAATTCTTCATTGATTTTACGACTGTTGGCGGCAGCCACTTCAAGGGTACTCATGCTGGTTGTAAAATGATGCGCTACCCTGTCGGAAAGTTTCAGTACCGACTGGTTTACGTCAATGGCTAGTCCGGCAGGAGAATGTCCCGCCTGTTCATATGTCATTCCAATAGAACCATTGTACAGCGGATAGGTATCACCGTAAGCTGGATAAAAAAGATCAAAATATTCTTTGGTAAAATAAAGCCATCCATTGGCATCAAAATAGCGGGCATGATTTCTCCCTATCGTACTCTGGAAACTACGCTGCCAGGGAGTGATTACTTCATGAAAGGGCTCAGCTGCCGGAGCGAAGTAATAAGGATTGGCAGGAAACTGCTCGTGAAAATCACAGTGAATTACCGGCATCCATTCATTGTACTGTTTAACACGGCTCTGCGATTCAACCTGTGTTTGCCATGCCCAATCGCGGTTCAGATCAAAATTATAATGATTGGTTCTGCCTCCTGGCCAGGGTTCATCGTGCTCTCTTGCCCATGGATCGGAAATGGGTTGCTTTCCCACAACCTGGTTAAACCAGTTTACATACCGATCTCTTCCATCAGGATTCAGACAAGGATCTATGATAACAACCGTTTGTTTCAACCAGTCGCCGATGTTTGACTGTTGCGCACTGATCAACTCATACAAAACTTTCACGGCTACTTCAGAAGAACTCGCTTCGTTACCATGAACATTGTAACTCAGCCAAACAATGGCCGGCATATTTATATCAGCAGGTTTATCATTGAGCATTCCTGTTAGCCTGAGGTTATTCTTCCTGATCTCTTCGATCCTTTGCATGTTTTCAGCCGATGATACAACGGCCAGTATCAAAGGACGTCCTTCATTGGTAGTGCCATAATCGATCAGTTTCATTTTTTCGGGATGGGCATTCGCCATTTCCCTGAAATACTGCACAATTTTATAATGCGGTGTAAATTTTTCACCAGGTTCATAACCCAGAAATGTGGCAGGGGTCAGGGTTTGCTGTGCATTTCCACCAATAAATGTAAACAGCAATAAAAAGCTGAAAAGTATACGCATGAAAAATATTTGAAAGGTGAAATTATTAAACTATCCCTTACAAAAAGAATTTTTAGTTTTGATCAAAGTCTGGTTACATGTTGCATTGTCGTTTATTATTATTGTTCCTGTTTGCAGCCGTTTATGGTGCGGATGCCCAGCAACCCGTATTGCCTTATAAGAGTAAGAAAATGGCTGTTTCAACAAAAGGAGCTGTTGTATCTGCCCATCCGCTGGCGAGTGCTGCAGGTTTAGCCATGCTTAAAAAAGGCGGTAATGCATTTGATGCTGCAATTGCCACCCAGTTTGCACTGGCAGTTGTTTATCCCGGTGCCGGTAATATAGGTGGTGGTGGTTTCCTGGTGGCTCATACCAGAAATGGTAAAAACATCTGCATCGACTACCGGGAAACCGCACCCGAAAAAGCCCACAGGGATATGTACCTCGATTCGGCCGGCAATCCCAATCCTATCCTGGCACAACAGGGACGTTTGGCAGCGGGTGTTCCGGGCACTGTTGCCGGAATATTTAAAACGTTGTCTTATGCCCGTCTTCCCATCGCAACACTTATCGAACCTGCCATTCAATTGGCGAGGCATGGATTCAGGATCACTGCAGCACAGGCCGAAAACCTAAATAAATTCAGGGAAGCATTTATAAAAAACAACCGCCACCCTATTGCTTTTGTAAAAGATGAAGCCTGGAAGGAAGCCGACCTGCTGATCCAGAAGGAACTGGCAGCTACGCTTGAAAGAATCAAAAAAGATGGATTGAAAGGATTTTATAATGGCGAAACAGCCAGGCTGATCGTTGAAGAAATGTCCGCTGGTAATGGTATCCTATCTTACAATGACCTTGCTAACTACCAGGCAAAAGTCAGGGAGGTAATTGATTTTGAATACAAAGGCCATCGCATCATCAGTGCCTCATTACCCAGTAGTGGTGGCATCCTTTTACAGCAATTATTGGGCATGACAGCTACAAAAGATATTGGAAAGATGGGATTTCAAACAGCGGCCTCTGTACAATGGATGGTTGAGGCAGAAAGAAGAGCTTATGCAGATCGAGCCAGCTTCCTGGGAGATGCCGACTTTACAAAAGTGCCTTTAAAAAAACTGGTAAGCCGTGACTACTTACAGGAAAGGATAAACGATTTT
>Ga0075163_10003165_pt1 | contig 22190 bp, 22 predicted proteins | sample JI1023141ADNA_FD_71478 | JGI IMG/M metagenome (GOLD analysis project Ga0075163, IMG submission 71478) | Wastewater effluent complex algal communities from Wisconsin, to seasonally profile nutrient transformation and Carbon sequestration -... | ecosystem: Engineered > WWTP > Effluent > Algae... | reverse complement strand
CCGAAGGCGAAGTTCGTTTCGGTCTCACCTACATGACCGGAACCCTGGTGAAGATCGGCCAGCGCATTGCCACAGCCCTGCGCGGCGGGCGCCCGTTCGCATGGGCGCCTTACCTGTTCCAGTGGCTGGCGCTGGCGAGCGGTGCGATTGCCGGCGCCGCCCTGCATCCGTGGATCGGCCTTGGCGCCTTGTGGCTGGCGGCAGGTGTTGCGCTCGCACTTGCCGCAGTGTGCTGGTTTCGCTGGAAAAACTCCGGCGCTGGCTGAGGTCGGCGAGCGCTTGCTCATGCACAGCGACAAGCAACCGGTGAATATCTAGAATCAAGTCGCGATTCGCAGTGATACGCGCGCTACAAGCTTGCCATGGCAAAAGATCACGACCTTCCGCACCAGACTCCTCCGCCCCACAACCTGCCGGCCGAGATGGCCGTGCTCGGCGCAATCCTGTTCGACAACAACGCCTTCCAGCGCGTCGCCGATCTGCTGAAGCCGAACGACTTTTATGCGAAGGCCAACTCCGAAATTTTCGGCGTGCTCAACGGCATGATCTCGGCCGGCCGCGTCGCGGACGGCGTCACGCTGCGCGACCACTTCGAGAGCGACGGCCAGCTCAACACCATTGGCGGCGCGCGGTACCTTGCTGATCTGCTCGACTCCGCCGCGTTCGGCCCGGAAATCTACGACTACGCGAAGCTGATCCACGATCTCGCCCTCCGCAGGGAGCTGATCCAGATCGGCTCGACGATCGTGCAGCTGGCGACCAAGACTGATCTCGAAATGCCGGGCGAATCCCAGATCGCGCTGGCCGAGAAGGAACTCTTCGCGCTGGCCGAACGTGGGTCCGGCTCCCAGGGCTTCCAGCCCTTCAACGCGGCGCTGGCGGAGTCGATCAAGACAGCAACGCTGGCGTTCAAACGCGATGGCAAGATTGCCGGCGTGCCGTCCGGTCTTGCCGATCTCGACCGTATGCTCGGCGGCCTGCACAAGTCGGATCTCATCATCCTCGCGGCGCGCCCGTCGATGGGAAAAACCGCGTTCGCCACCAACATCGCCTTCAATGCCGCCAAAGCCTGCAAGCGCTCGCCCGGCCCCAACGGCATCATGAAGACGGATGAAGGCGCGGTTGTCGGCTTCTTTTCGCTCGAGATGTCGTCCGACCAACTTGCGGCGCGCGTGCTGGCCGACGTCTCCGGCATTTCGTCCGACAAGATGCGTCGCGGCGACATCAACCACCGCGACTACGAAGCGATCCGCGATGCCGCGATGACGATGGAGGGCCTGCCGCTCTACATCGACGACATGGGCGCCATCTCGATCTCGCAGATCGCCGCCCGCGCCCGCCGTCTGCAACGCACCAACGGCCTCGACCTGCTGATCATCGACTATCTCCAGCTCATAACCGCCGCGGCAGGCAACAAGAGTGACGGTCGCGTGCAGGAAGTCTCGGCCATCACCAAGGCGCTGAAGGCGCTCGCCAAGGAATTGCAAATACCGGTCATCGCCCTGTCGCAGCTGTCGCGCCAGGTCGAGATGCGCGAAGACAAGCGTCCGCAGCTCTCCGACCTTCGCGAATCCGGCTCGATCGAACAGGACGCGGACGTCGTGATGTTCATCTACCGCGAGTCCTACTATCTGGAGCGGGCCGAGCCCGACGAGGAAGACCGCGAGAAGTACGCCGCCTGGCAGGAGCGTGTGAACGCCAAGCGCAACGCCGCCGAGATCCTGATCTCCAAGCAGCGCCACGGCCCCATCGGCAAAGTGGATGTCGGCTTCGATCCCAACCGCGTGCGGTTCTCGGACCTCGACCATTCCAACCGCTATATCGACGACAACCGGGAATAGCTCGATGCGCGGCGGCCATGGGTAGAAGCCGCCGCCTTCCCGTCGGGCCAAAATCGCTCTAGCCATAGGGCGGCTGGACTCCCCCCAGGTCTTACAAGAAGTCTCGATACGTGACCGGACCACGAGCCCAAATCGACCTTGGCGCGATCGTCGCCAACTGGCGCATGCTCGCCGCCCGCGCCCCGTCTGCGCAGACGGCGGCAGTGGTGAAGGCTGACGCCTATGGCCTCGGCGCTGAGCACATTGCCCGCGCCCTCGCCAATGCCGGATGCCGACGCTTCTATGTCGCCTGGCCGCTGGAAGGCGCCGCGCTGCGCGAAGCGCTGGGCTCCGACCCCGAGATCGCGGTCTTTCATGGGCCGACCAAAGCCACACTGCCTGTCTTCACCGGTGACAGGCTCAGCCCCGTTCTCAATTCGCTGGAGCAGATCCAGCTCTGGCGCGAGGCAGGCGCATCGCAGCCTGCAGCCGTCCAAGTCGACACCGGCATGAACCGGCTCGGCCTTAGCGAGACCGACTGGACCGAAGCCGCCAGACTGCTTGATGGCTCAGCCATCTCCCATCTGGTCAGCCATCTCGCCTGCGGCGATGAACCCGGTCACGCCATGAATGCGCTTCAGCTGGCGGCCTTCCATCGCGCCCGGCCGTTCTGGCCTTCGGCGCGCCGAAGCCTTTCAGCGACGGCAGGCGTCTATCTTGGCCCCGACTACGCCATGGAAGAAATCCGCCCGGGCATCGGTCTCTATGGCGGAGGCCCCATTCCGGCGAGCGGCGCGGCCTCTCTGCCTGTCCTTCGCCTCACCGCGCCGATCCTGCAGCTGCGCAAGGCGCCGGAAGGCGCCACTGTGGGCTATGGCGCCAGCCACGCCACGGGGCGCCCCACGACCATCGCCACGCTCGGGCTGGGCTATGCCGACGGTTTCTTGCGCGCCGCGTCGAATAATGGCTATGGCGTCGTCTGTGGTGAGAAGCGGCCCATTTTAGGCCGTGTTTCGATGGACCTTATAACGCTCGACGTGACCGGCCTGCCGGTGACGGTCGGCGACGAAGTCGAGTTCATGGGACCGGCCATGACACTGGGGGAGCAGGCCAGCGCAATGTCGACCATCGACTACGAACTCCTGACCCGGCTTGGTCGCCGCGCGACGCGCTCCTATGTGGAGGCCGAATGAGTTCGGCGTCCGTCCCCGCAATCCTTCGCCCATTCCAGCTGATCGGCCGCACCGTCGTTGCGGCCTTCCGGGAGGTTGGCCGCATGTCGGCATTCGCGGCCGGTGTGCTGGTGGCGTGCGTGACCCCTGTGATCTATCCGCGTGAAGTGCTGCGGCAGTGCCTGAAGATCGGCTTCTACTCGCTACCAGTTGTCGGCCTGACCGCCGTGTTCATCGGCGCAGCGCTGGCGCTGAACATCTATACCGGCGGTTCGCGCTTCAACGCCGAGCAGTTCGTTCCCAACATTGTGGTGCTTGGCATCACGCGCGAACTCGGGCCGGTGCTCGCAGGCCTGATGCTGGCTGGCCGGGTCAGCGCGGGCATCGCGGCCGAGATCGGCGCGATGCGCGTCACCGAACAGATTGATGCGCTGCATACGCTTTCGGCCAAGCCATCGCGCTATCTGTACGCGCCGCGCGTGCTGGCCGCGATCCTCACGCTGCCATTGCTGGTCATCGTCGCCGACATCATCGGCGTCATGGGCGGGTACCTGGTCGGTGTCACCTCGCTTGAATTCAACGGCTCGCTCTACCTCAAGAACACGTGGCAGTTCGTGACCGACGGCGACATCCAGTCGGGTGTCATCAAGGCGGCCGTGTTCGGAGCAATCATCTCGCTGATGGGCTGCTATCAGGGCGACTGCTCCAAGGGCGGCGCGGGCGGCGTCGGCCGCGCGGCGACGCTCGCCGTGGTTGGCGCGGCAGTGTTGATCCTTGCGTCCAACTATGTCCTCACCTCGATCTTCGTGAGGGTGGGCCTGTGAGCGTGCGAGCCAGCGTCACCCAGGACCGCTCGCCCATGCTTGAACTGCGCGGCGTGCACAAGGCGTTCGGCGACAAGCAGGTGCTGCGCGGCGTCGACCTCACCGTGGCGCCGGGCCAGTCGCTGGTGATCATCGGCGGATCGGGCACCGGCAAGTCCGTCACCATCAAGTGCGCGCTGGGCCTTCTGGCGCCCGACCAGGGCGAAGTCTTCTTCGACGGCAATCTGGTCAAGGGCGGCAAGTCGCTCGCCGACTTACGCCGGCGCACCGGCATGCTGTTCCAGGGCGGCGCGTTGTTCGACAGCCTGCTCGTCTGGGAGAACGTCTCCTTCGCGTTGATTTACCGCGATGGCGTCGGCCGCGCTGAAGCCAAGAAGCGGGCGATCGAAGCGCTTGCGAAAGTGCGTCTTGGAGCATCGTCAGCGGAGCAGCGCACCGCTGAACTCTCCGGCGGCATGCAGAAACGCGTGGCCCTCGCCCGCGCCATTATCGCCAAGCCCGAGCTGATCTTCTTTGACGAGCCCACCACCGGCCTCGATCCGATCACTGCGGATGCTGTCAACGACCTGATCGTCCAGCAGGTGAAGGATCTCGGCGCCGCCGCAATCACGATCACGCACGACATGGCCAGTGTGCGGAAGATTGCTGACGAAGTCGCCATGCTGCATGAGGGCCGTATCATCTGGCGCGGTCCGGTGAGCGCGCTGGACAATTCCGGCGACGCCCACATCGACCAGTTCGTCCACGGCCGCGCTGAAGGCCCGATCCAGCCCTCGCTGTAGACCCGCCTCACACAAGCTTGTCAGCACCGCCCCGGCGTAAAGCGCGTTCAGGCAGGCGCGTTCTATTGACTAGCCGCCGCTCGCGTCGTGGCATGGCGAAAAGACCACAAGGGAAACGCCATGGCTGTCCGCTTGCTTTCAATCGCTGTGCTGCTTGCCGCTGCGGGTTGCGCCGGGACCGCAACACCACCGGCGCCGGTCGCGGCAGCGCCCACTGCCGCGCCGGCGCCGCCAGCGTACGTCGCCGACATTCGCCGCACCGCTTACGGCGTGCCGCACATCAAGGCTGAGGACTACGCTGGCCTCGGTTACGGCATCGGCTACGCCAGCGCCGAGGACAATATCTGCGAGATTGCCGAGCGCATCCTGACCGCAACCGGCGAACGCGCCCGCTGGCTCGGCCCGGGCGAGAAGGACGCCAACATCATCAGCGATGTCTACCACAAGCGCCTGATCCAGACGGGTGAGCTGGAGCGTCTGATGTCAGGCCCGGCAAGCTCACCCGACACGCCGAGCAAGGATGCCCGCGATCTCGTGCGCGGCTATGCGGCTGGCGTCAGCCGCTACATCCGCGACACTGGCGCAGCCAACATCACCGATCCGCGCTGCAAGGGCAAAGGCTGGGTGCGCGAGTTTACCGAGACGGATTACTGGCGTCACGTTCTTGCCGGTCAGGTCCTCTACCAGCCCGCAGGTGTTGCCGGCGCCGCGCCGCCAAACGCGCCTGGCAAGCAGGCTTCCATCGCCGATGATCCGCTGCTCGAGACGATTGGCCTCGGCAGCAACGCCTATGGCCTCGGCCGTGAGGTCACGAAGAGCGGCCGCGGCATGCTCCTCGCCAACCCGCATTATCCATGGGACGGACAAAACCGCTTCTATCGCATCCACCTCACCATTCCCGGCAAGCTCAACGTCGGCGGTGCGGGCCTCGTCACTAACGCGACTGTCGGCATTGGGCATACGGATTCCATCGCCTGGAGTCACACCGTCTCGACCGCTCGGCGCTTCGGCTATTTCGAGCTGAAACTCGATCCTGCCGATCCGACCCGGTACATGTACGAGGGCAAGTCCGTCCCGATGACGAAGATGGACGTCAACGTGACAGTCGATAAAGCGGGCTCGCCGCAGACCGTTACGCACACGCTTTACACCACGCAGTACGGCCCCATCGTCGAGACAGCGCAGTTCCCATGGAACAACGAACGCGCTTACGCGATGGCCTATGTCCCGCAAGGTGTCCGCACGATCGACCAGTATCTCGCCATGTGGAAAGCCAAGAACGTACGCGAACTCAACGCCGCATTGGGCCGCTATCAGGCAACCGGCTTCAACACCACGGCGGTGGACGCTGGCGGCGAAGCCATGTTCGGCGACATGGGCATGATCCCGAACGTCACAAAAAAACTCGCCGACGAATGCTCCACGTCCGATATCGCTAAAAAGCAGTGGGCCGAGAACCGCGTTCCTGTGCTCGACGGGTCGCGCGCCGCCTGCGCCTGGGCGACGGACGCGGATTCAACTGCAGCCGGCGTCTTTGGCGCCAGCAAGGTGCCGCAGCTCTATCGCTCTGATTATGTAACGCAGAGCAATGACAGCCATTGGCTGTCGAATCCCAATCAGCCGCTCGAAAACTACAGCCCTATTTTTGGCGATGAGAAAACCGCTCGCAGTCTGCGCACGCGGCTTGGTCTCGACCTGGTCGACGATCGTGTCGCCGGAACGGATGGCTTCAACGGCAAGAAGTTTGACCTCTCGACGCTTGAACAGGTGATGTTCAACAATCGCCACATCGGCGCTGAACTGGTTCGCGAAGATCTCGTCGCGGCGTGCCGCAAGGCTGCCAAAGCGAAGGACAAGGCCAGACTTGTTCCCGCCTGTGATGTGCTCGCCAAATGGGACCTGCGGGTCGACCTCGACAGCCGCGGCGCGCACCTCTTCCATATGTTCGCCGAAGCTGGCGGCCTGCAGTTCAAGACACCATTCAATCCAGCCGATCCGGTGAGCACCCCGAACACGCTTGATGCGACCAATCCAAAAGTTCTGGCGGCGCTTGAAAAGGCTGTCGACGAGTTGACGACGCTCAGGATCCCGCTGGATGCACCGCTGCGCACCGTGCAGAACGAAACGCGCAACGGAACACGGATCCCAATCCATGGCGGCGGCGGGATCGAAGGCGTCTTCAACGTCATCACCGTGGAAAACCTCGAGCCCGAACTGGGCTGGACCAGCATTCGTCACGGTTCCAGCTGGATCATGGCCGTGGAATTCACCGCTGCCGGGCCTAAGAGCGAGGGCCTGCTGACCTACTCGCAATCGACCAATCCCAACTCGCCCTTCTATTCGGACCAGACGGAGCTCTACTCGCGGAAGGGCTGGGACGATCTGCGGTTCAGCGAGGAAGCGGTGATCGCTGGTACAGTCTCGACGAAGTCGCTGAAGGAGTAGGCGGCTCTCATAGAACGCCGAATTCCCCCCGGCGCGTTTGTCTGCCAAGTTCCGGCCAGACAAGCCGAATCGAGCCGATAACTCATGGCCAAAGCCTCCACCGCCTATGTGTGCCAGTCCTGCGGCGCCGCCCATGGAAAATGGTCAGGGCGGTGCGATGCGTGCGGCTCGTGGAACACGCTGGTCGAGGAAGCTGTCGGCACGCCCGGCGGCCTTGGCGCGCCCACGGCCGGCGCAAAGACTCGCGTCGGCAATATCGACTTCTCGCCGCTGGACAGCGCTGAACCGCCACCGCCACGTCTCTCAACAGGTGTTGAAGAACTAGACCGCGTCTTCGGCGGTGGCATAGCGCGCTCGTCCGCCGTTCTGGTCGGCGGCGATCCGGGTATTGGCAAGTCAACACTGCTGCTTCAGGCCGCCGCCAGCATGGGCAAGGCCGGAGTGAAGGCCGTCTACATCTCCGGCGAAGAAGCGATCTCGCAGATCCAGTCGCGCGCGCGCCGCCTCGGCGTCGCCAACTCGCCCGTCCAGCTCGCTGCTGAGACCGATCTGCGCGCCATCCTGAAAGCACTGAAGACGTCGCAACCCGAACTCGTGGTGATCGACAGCGTGCAGACGCTGTGGTCGGACGCGCTGGAAGCAGCCCCAGGCTCCGTCGCCCAGGTCCGCGCCTGCGCGCAAGAACTTACCCGCTTCGCCAAGAAGACTGGCGCGGCCGTGATCCTCGTCGGCCACGTCACCAAGGACGGGCAGATCGCCGGGCCCCGCGTGCTGGAGCATCTTGTCGACGCCGTCTTCTATTTCGAGGGCGAGCGCGGCCACCAGTTTCGCATCCTTCGCTCGGTGAAGAACCGTTTCGGGCCGACTGACGAGATCGGCGTGTTCGAGATGGGCGAACAGGGCCTCACCGCTGCGCGCGATCCTTCCTCGCTGTTCCTGGCGGGCACGGATGAGGAAGCCTCCGGCCGCGCCGTCTTCGCCGCCATGGAGGGCTCTCGCCCGGTGCTCGCCGAGGTGCAGGCATTGGCTGGTCCGGAGGTGGCTGGATCGCCTCGTCGCTCTATCGTCGGTTGGGACGCGCCGCGCCTGTCCATGCTGCTGGCGGTGTTCGACGCCCGCTGCGGCCTGCGGGCGGGCGCGCGCGATATCTATCTGACGGTCACGGGCGGCTATCGAATCAACGAACCGGCAGGCGATCTCGCCGCCGCAGCGGCTCTCGCGTCAGCTCTTCTGGACAAGCCCGTCCCATCCGGGACTGTCTTTTTCGGGGAAGTCGCCCTTTCGGGCGCCATCCGCCCGGTCGGTCGTGCCGAGCCCCGCCTGAGGGAGGCTGCCCGATTGGGCTTTACCCGCGCCTATGTTCCGGCAGGGGCGCCAGAGTCAGTCGACGGAATGGCTGTGCATGGGATATCCAAGCTCCAGGATTTGGTGGACGTGCTTCAAGGGGAGTAGCGGGTGTCGGATTTGGTCGAATCTCCCGGTCTTTGGTTTGACATCGCGATTTTGTGCGTGGTTGTCGTATCGGCGGTGATGTCGCTCGGGCGGGGCCTGATCCGGGAGGCTTTCTCGGTCATTTCCTTCATTATCGGGGGGCTGGCGGCCTATTACTGCGTCGTCCTGTTCGAAAAACCGCTGGCCGGCGTCATCCCCAAGGGCTGGCCCAGCATCACCCCCTCCGCGATCCTCGTGGTGGTGGGCTTTCTGGCGGCCTATTCGCTGGCGGCCTTCCTCGGCGGACGCCTGTCCAAGCTGATCCATTCCTCGCCGGAAATCGGCGTCATTGACCGGATTGCCGGGGCGGCCTTCGGCGTGGTGCGCGCCCTTCTGGCCGCAATCCTGTTCGTTCTGCTGATGCAACAGGTTTTACCTGACAATGCGACGCCAAGCTTCGTTGCAAAAGCGCAGAGCTATAAGTATCTGAACGGCGCAGCTTCCTGGATTCGGGGCAACATCCCCGGTTTCGTGGCTCGCGCGAGTGAGACGATCAAGGAACCGGTCTCCGGCAAGACTGGTACAAACGGCAACTGACCATTGCCCTGGAGGCTTTGTTGTCCGCCCCTGAGTTTATTGACGGCGACGACGACTTCGGCCCTGACCACAAGGACGGCATGCGCCACAAGTGTGGCGTGTTCGGTGTCTTCGGGCGCGACGACGCCGCTGTCCTGACCGCCCTCGGCCTTCACGCTCTCCAGCATCGCGGACAGGAAGCGTGCGGCATCGCCACTTACGACGGCAACGCCAACCGCTTCTCGGTCGAGCGTCACATGGGCCTCGTCGGCGACAACTTCAGCGAGGAAAAAGGCGCGATCTCCCGCCTGCCCGGCCGCGTCGCCATCGGCCACAACCGCTATTCCACATCCGGCCGCGTCGTGCTGCGCAACATCCAGCCGATTTTCGCCGACCTTGCGACCGGCGGCTTTGCCATCGCCCACAACGGCAACCTCACCAACGCCCGCGCTTTGCACCGCGACCTGGTCGAGAACGGCGCCATCTTCCAGTCCACCATGGACACCGAAGTCGTCCTCCAGCTGACCGCACGGTCGGCCAAGAGCAAGATGATCGACAAGTTCATCGACGCGCTGCGCCATCTCGAAGGCGGCTATGCGTTCGTCGGTCTCACCAACGGTTACCTGATCGGCGCGCGCGACCCGTGGGGCCTGCGCCCGCTGGTGCTAGGCGAGATCGATGGCTCGCCCGTGCTGTGCTCGGAAACCTGCGCACTGGACGCCATCGGCGCCAGCTTCGTGCGCAACATCGACGCCGGCGAAGTCGTGCTGATCAACGAGAACGGCGTCGAGAGCTTGACGCCCTTCCCCGCCCGCGCGGCAAGCCCGTGCGTGTTCGAGTATGTCTACTTCGCGCGTCCCGACAGCATCATGCACGGCCAGTCTGTCTACGAAACGCGCCAGCGCTTTGGCCGTGTTCTGGCGAACGAGCACGGCGTTGAAGCGGACGTCATCTGCCCGGTGCCCGATGGCGGCAGCCCGGCGGCGCTGGGCTACGCCGAACAGTCCGGCATCCCGTTCGGCTTCGGCATAATCCGCAACCACTATGTCGGCCGGACTTTCATCCAGCCGACGCAGACCGGCCGCCAGCGGTCGATCAGCCGCAAGCATGCGCCCAACAAGCCGCTGCTTGAAGGCAAGCGCGTCGTCCTGGTCGATGACTCCATCGTGCGCGGCAACACCTCGCTGAAGATCATCCAGATGGTTCGCGACGCCGGCGCCAAGGAAATCCACTTCCGCGTGGCCAGCCCGCCAATAAAGTATCCCGACTTCTACGGCATCGACATGCCATCGAAGGAAGAACTGATCGCCTCCTCCATGACCATCGACCAGATGAGGCGCTACCTGAAGGTCGACAGCCTCGGCTTCATCTCGCTCAATGGCTTCTACGACGCGCTCGGCCACGGCAAGCGCAATGACAGCACGCCGCAATTCGCCGACCACTGCTTCACGGGGGATTATCCCACCCGTCTGGTCGACCGCGACAACGAGATGGCTCGCAAGGAGCAGCAACTCTCGCTGCTCGACGACTAGCGGAAGCGCCTGAAAATGGATCGTCGTATCGCCCTCGTCACAGGCGCCTCCCGAGGCATAGGTCGCGCTGCGGCGCTGGAACTTGCCAAGGCCGGTAACCACGTCATTTGCGTTGCACGTTCCGAGAAGGCGCTGACCTCGCTCGATGACGAGATCAAGACCGCGACCGGCCATGCCGCCACGCTTGTCCCACTCGACCTGCGCGATGGCGCCGCTGTCGATCGCCTCGCCGGCGCCCTGCTGGAACGGTTTGGCCGTCTCGACGGGCTGTTCGCCAATGCCGGCGTCCTGGGCACGATCGGGCCACTGGAGACCTGCTCACCGCAAACCTTCGCCGAGACGATCGACGTCAACCTTACAGCGAACTGGCGCCTGATCCGCGCCGTTCACCCGCTGCTGCGGATGAGCGAGGCGGGCCGCGCCCTGTTCGTCACGTCGGGTGTCGCCGTTCGGCATCGCGCCTTCTGGGGCCCGTATGCGGCGTCGAAAGCAGGTCTTGAGGCGATGATCGGCTGCTATGCGGACGAGACCGAGAACACGCCCATTCGCGTGAACCTGTACGACCCCGGCGCGACACGTACTGAAATGCGTTTCAAGGCGATGCCCGGCGAGGACCGCTCGCTGCTGCCCTCGCCCGACGACGTTGCGAAGCCGCTGCCCTGGTATCTCTCATCCGAATGCGACGCCCACGGCGAACGCATTTCCTATCGCGAACTGGCGAAGGGCGAAGCCTAGCCTTTGTCCTTGTCGGCGAATGGGTTCTTGCCCTGTCGCAGGATCAGGCGGATCGGCACGCCGGGAAGATCAAACGCCTGGCGCAGTTCATTCACCAGATAGCGCTTGTAGGTCTCCGGCATTTCTTCGGCGCGCGAAGCCATCAGCACGAAGGTCGGCGGGCGCGTCTTCATTTGCGCCATGTAGCGCGGCTTGATGCGCTTGCCGTTTGGCGCCGGCGGTGGATGCTTCTGCGTGACGTAGAGCAGCCAGTCGTTCAGGTCGCGCGTCTTTACACGCGCCGACCAGTCCTTGTGAACCTTCAGGCAGGCGTCCATCAGCTTGTCGAGATTGCGCCGTGTGAGGCCAGACACTGCCACCATCGGCGCGCCGACAGCCTGCGGAATCCGTTGCTCCAGCGAATGCTCCATCTCACGCTTGGCTTCAGAGGGAACGTCAACCGCATCCCACTTGGTGAGCGCGAACACGATGCCGCGTCCTTCGCGCAGAGCGAGGTTGGCGATCTGAACGTCCTGTTTCTCGAACGCCTCGTTGGGGTCCATCACCAGCACGACAACATCGGCGAACTGGATCGAGTGGATTGTCTCCATCGTGGAGGCGCGTTCCAGCTTCTCCTGCACGCGCGCGCGCTTGCGCAAGCCCGCCGTATCGACAAGCCGGATCTCGCGATCACGCCACGTCCACCGCACCGTCACGCTGTCGCGCGTGATGCCGGCTTCGGGGCCTGTGATAAAACGGTCGTCGTTGAGAATGCCGTTCAGCAGTGTCGACTTGCCAGCGTTCGGGCGGCCGACAAAGGCGATGCGGATCGGCTTGTCGGGTTCGATTGGCGCTTCGGCGTCCGGATCAAACGGTTCGTCTTCCGCCGCTGCGGCTTCCGCCAGCAGCATCATACGATCAACGCCGGCCGCTTCATCGATCTTCGCCTCAACCTGGCGCAGAGCCTCATAGAGGTCGCTCATCCCCTCGCCGTGCTCGGCGGACAGCGGAATGGGTTCGCCGAGACCAAGGCTCCATGCCTCCATCAGGCCGGTGTCGCCCTTCTTGCCTTCGCACTTGTTGGCGGCCAGCACGACCGGCTTGCCAGATTTGCGGAGCAGCTGCCCGAAGCGTTCGTCCAGCGGCGTCACGCCATCGCGCGCGTCGTACAGAAAGATGCAGACATCCGCCTGCTCGATCGCAATCTCCGTCTGGCGACGCATGCGCGCTTCCAGCGAAGTGTCCGTCACGTCCTCGAATCCAGCTGTATCCACCAGTTGCAGGTCGAGATCGCCTAAACGGCCAGTCGATTCCTTGCGGTCGCGGGTCACACCAGGCTGGTCGTCGACGATGGCGATCTTGCGACCCGCCAGCCGGTTGAACAGCGTGGACTTGCCGACATTCGGGCGACCGACGATGGCCACCGTCAACGTCATCTGTAGTCTCCATCGGCCCCGGCGGGGCCGTCACATTAACGGATCGCGACGAGCTGACCCTTGTCGGTCAGCACATAAACCCGCCCGTCAGCCGCGATCGGCTCGATGTAGATGGGTGATCCGATCTTCAGTTCCGACACCGTCTCACCTGTCTGGGGGGACAGCGCAAGCACTTCGCCTTGCGACGAGGCCACGATCACCCGGTTCGACGCCAGCAAGGGGCCGCTCCAGACGATGCGCTTCTGCTTTTTCGACTCGTTCTGGAACTCCGGCAGATTGCGCACCCACACCACGCCGCCATCAACCTTGTTGAGACAGGCCACCTGGCCGCCCGTGCCGACGATGAAGATGTAGTCGCCGGCAATCACCGGCCCAAGGCGCGAACCAAACAGGATGTTCCAAAGGCGCGTGCCACTGCGGGCGTCGATAGCCGTCAGGATGCCGGAATGGCTGGCCGCGTACACAACTCCATCCTGCACCGAAGGACGCCCGGCGATGTCGTTGATCGCGGACAGAGGCGTGAAGCGGCCAATGGTGGTCAGCGTATCCTGCCACAGACGGCGACCGTTGGCCGGCAGGTAAGCGATCAGCTCGCCCGAGGAATAGGGCGCGACGATGATATCGGCGGTCACAGCCGGGCTGGGCGACGACAGCACGCGCGCGGATTCAGCAATGGCCTGATCGGTCCAGAGCACTTCACCGGTGTCGAGGTCGAGCGCGTAGATCTCGTTGTTGGTGCTGGTGACGAAGGCGCGGTTGCCCCCAATGGCAGGCGAACCCGACACCGGGCTGTCCGTATGACGCCGCCAGATTTCCTTGCCGTCAGCAATCGACAGCGCAACGACATAACCAAAGCCCGACGGCACGATCAGCTTGTCGCCCGCGATGGCGAGGCCGCCGCCGACAGCGTACTTGTCCTTCTTGTTCGCGGACTTCAGTTCCACGGACCAGATCTTGCGGCCGTTGTCGGCTTCGAAGGCCGACACGCGCTGGTTGGCGTCGATGACATAGAGGCGCTTGTCCTTGACCACTGGCGCGGCCACTAGACGGCGCTCGCGGGTCGAGCCGCCGCCGATGTCGGCGCGCCAGTCGATCTTGAACTCAGGCGCGGCGTCGACATGGCCAGGCAGCTTGGCTGGCGTGAGGCCGGCCTGCGACCAGTCGGTCGACGGCGTCGCCGCCGGCAACGCCACGGTGACAGCGGCGAGCTTCGGATCTGGCACCAGCTTCTCGTCGAGCACGCTGAGATTGTAGCGCGACTTTTTCTCCTCCGCGGAGAGCTCCTTGCTCTTGCCGCCGCCAAACATGCCGCAGCCAGCGAGCGCGACGCACGCCGAGACCAGAAGCAGGAGAGTACGCTTACGCATTTTCATTGTTGGGGCTGACCGGCTGGAGGAGTGGACTCAGTCGGAGCCGGCGCAGGCGCCGGGGCAGTGGTGGCCGCAGGAGCAGCGGCGGGAGCAGCCGCTGCTTTCGGCAAAGTCATCAGCGTTTGCTGGACGCGCTGCTTCATGTTCTGCGGCGCATCGAGGTCGAGCGCCAGCGCCTGGAAGTCGCGGCGGGCGCCTTCAACGTCACCGGTCGCCAACATCTTGGCCGCCAGCAGTTCGCGCGACATGGCGCCGAGCGTGCCGCCCTTCTTGATCAGCGGATCGACGATCTTGGTGAGTTCGGCGAGGTCGACCGTATCCGCCTTCAGGTAGGCCAGCTTCAGCACGGCGATATCACTCATTACGCCTGAGTCGGCTGCCGCTGCCGCCGACAGGTGCGTGGCGATGAGCGCCTGATCGCCGCTCAGCTCTTTCTCGATCCCGGCCAGCGTGTGATTGGCCAGCACGGCGAAACCGTCCTTGCCGCCAGCCAGTTCGGCGAAGGCGGTCTTGGCGCCGGCGAGGTCCTCCTTCTCAAGCGCGGTCGTCCCGCGCGAGAAAATGGCGCCGCTCTTCTCGGTCGCCTCGGCCTTCTGCCAGCGCAGGTACTCAAGCCCGCCAACGACAGCAACGACCGCGATGGCCGCGCCCAGCAGCAACGGCCAGACCTTTTTCCAGATCTGCGCCGCCTTGTCCTGGCGAAGACTTTCTTCAACTTCTTCAAAGGCGTCGGTCACGCGAGGATGCTCCGGCAAATCGGTAGGGCAACTTAGCCGGGCCAGTCTCGCCGGGCAATTCAGGAAGGCTGTTCAGCAACAGGGGTCTGGCGACAAAAACCCTTAAACGCAAGCCAGACAGACCAGCCCAGCAGACAGGCCGGCCCAATCGCGTCAGGAATTGGGCCGTTTAAGCGTGTAGGTCTCTTTTTCCCCGGGGAAACGGCGGTTCCGGACGTCATCAGCATAGGAATCGACAGCCTTGCCGATCTCCGCCCGCAGGTCGGCATATCGCCGCACGAAGCGGGGGGTCCAGTCGAACATGCCCAGAAGGTCGTCCGTCACGAGAATCTGGCCGTCGCAGGCGCTGGACGCCCCGATCCCGATAGTGGGGCAGCCGACCTGTTCGGTGATCTCACGGGCGAGGTCTTCGGCCACCCCCTCGATAACCATGGCGAAGCACCCGGCCCCATCCGCCGCCTTGGCCTCGGCGATCACGCGCTGACGCTCCGCATCGGTGCGGCCCTTGGCCTTGAACCCGCCATCGACATTGGTGGCCTGCGGCCGGAGTCCGACATGGGCCATCACCGGGATGCCCCGATCGACCAGGAAACGTACCGTGGCGGCGGCGTATTCGCCTGCCTCGATCTTCACGGCCTGACACCCCGTTTCCTTCATCACCCGCGCGGCATTGTGGAAGGCTTGCTCGACGCTTGCTTCGTAAGAGCCGAACGGCATGTCCACGACGACTAAAGCTTGCCTCGACCGGCGCATCACGGCTTGGGCGTGCAGGATCATCATCTCCAGCGTGACGCCCACCGTGGTCGGAAGGCCGTGCACCACCATGCCGACGGAATCGCCTACCAGCAGAACATCGCAGCGCGGATCCAAGAGCTCGGCCACCGGCGCGGTGTACGCCGTCAGGCATACAAGAGGCGTCTTGCCCTTGGCGGCGGCGATATCCTTCACGGTCTTGCGGGCGGATTGGGTCTGAGCGGACATGGGCGAACCCCGTGCTGCGGCGCAACAGAAGCGCCGGCGCTGACTTAAGGCCCAAACCTGTCCCGCGCAATCACCGCAAGGTTAAGGCCGTCAGGTCACAACCGGCACGCCGAACAGGATCGGGTGCAGATAGAAGGCGAGCGCCCCATAGGCCGCCCCACCCACGGCGACCGCAATCATGTCGCCCAGGATGTTTGGATTGGCGTTTGCAGCCCCGACATCGCCGCGCCGCTTTACCGCAATCCGGTCGACCACGCCGTAGACCAGGAACGAGCCGAACAGGATGATCGAGGCGAGATCGCCATTGGCGATGAGATGCGCCAGCGCCCAGATCTTCACCGCCAGCAGCATCGGATGTTTCACCGCCTTCTTGATGAAGCCGGCGGGCGCGTAGGCCGACACGAGGATGATTAGCGCCGGCAGCATCAGCGTCATCGCGATGTGCCGGGTCCACACCGGCGGCGTCCAGATCGGGATCCATGGCTTCAGATTGCCATAGCCCCAGATCAACAGCCCAAATCCAACGATGGAGACAATCGAGTAGAGGCCCATATACGGCCCCCGTCCCATCTTCGTCTGGATGTCAGCTGGCCCGCGGGGTCGGAACGCGGAATAAAAATGGGCGGTGAAGAAGATCACCAGCCCGCCGATGAATGCCGTCACATAGAACAGTTGCATGTCAGACCCCACGCCGTCGCGCCGGGATCAAATCAAACGCGCGCCAAAGGCGCAATCGCCTGGCCGCTACGTCAGCGTCCCTGAAATGCGACCGCGGCGAGGGAAATCGTGATGCCGAGCACGACGGCGACGACCACCAGCTGCGAAGACCCGCCGCTGACCAGAGCTGCCTGCAGGTCCAACGATGCAACGCTTGCTTTCGCATCTTCGGTCCATTTCACCAGAGCCGGATAGCGCGACGCCAGTTCGCTGAGGCTGCCGGCGGCGACGCCGAACCCGGCCATGCCAGCGCCGTACAGCGCCACTTTCCGCACATAAGGCGTATGGCGCGTTCCGGCCATCACGCTCTGGGTGAAGCCATCATCCTTGATCGCGGCCTCCTCGGCGGCGAACAGGTTTTCGAGATGCGGGTCCCGGTCTTCGGGCATATCTCCGAACTCCTCGTACATGCACATTCTCACGCTCTTTCGTAGGCAGCCAGCGCCTTCTGTAGTTTCGCCCGCCCCCTCAGCACCCAGGATTTCACTGAGCCCAGCGGCGCACCCATCACCAGAGCCGCCTCGCCATGCGAGAGACCCGCGCCGAGACACAGCGAGACTGCCGCCCGTTCGCTTTCGTCCAGGTCGGCCATCGCGCGGGTCAAATCCATTCGCGCTCCAGTATCATCAGGCATCGCCTCGCCGGTATCGTCGTCGCCTGTTTCGGTCCGGCCGCCGGAGCGCCGTGTCTGCAGGAACTCCCGATAGGCAATGGCGCAGACCCAGCTCCGAAACGATCCGCCCCGCCAGGTGGAGCGACGGCGCCAGGCGATCATGAACGCCGCCTGTGCAATGTCATCCCCGTCGCTGACGGAGCGGGTGAGCCGTCTCGAGAGAGCTCGTATGCTTGCCTGATGCAGACCGACCAGGCGGCCAAAGGCCTCGCGGTCTCCGCCGATGGCGGCCTGCGTCAGTAGCACTTCGCTGGTTGCTGGCCCGGTCACGGATCCGGCCTAGCGCTGCTTGGTCTCGTTGGCAAAGACGTGCAGCCCGATGAAGGCCAGCCCAAGGAACAGCGGAAACACCGCTACGCCAAGCATCGGCTTGAGCGCTTCATGTTCTTCCGACCCGATGATGCCGGCGAAGGTTCCGAACGCCAACGCGATGGCGATGAACAAGATCCCGCGACGCAGGTCGGCCAGCGGCGACATCATGCGGGCCATCGCCTGCATCGCCTCGGGCGAGATCACCTGGCCCTTTTCGATGGCCAGACGCAGCGTCTGGAACGACTCCGCCCTGCGCTTGAAGCTAAAATGCATCACCGCCCAGATGATGAGAACGATGGCCGCAAATAGTGAGACCGGAACAATGATTTCGACGCCCATGGGGTCAGACCCTCCGTTTCTGCCGGGCTGAAATCGCCCGTTATGCAGGTAAGAGGGAGCCAGACCCCAAAATGGATGCAGCCCCCGGAAATAAATCCGGGGGCTGCAGGGAATTCTCGATCAAGAGGCCGTGGGGCTAGGCCCGGGCGCGCTCGAGGCTACGGATGTAGCGCTCGTGCTCCTTGATGGGGTCCAGCGGACGGTCATCGCGGTCGGACGAGGACGAAGACGAGCGGCTGCCGCCAGTGGTCTGGCGAACCTCTTTCTTCATCTTGGCCGCTTCCTTGATGGCCTTCTTCCGATCCTTGCGCTCGGCGCGCTTGATGGCGTCGGTCGAAAGCTGGGCGTCGAGCTTGGCGCGCTCGGCGGCTTCTGCTGCGGCGATGCGGGCGGCTTCAGCGGTTGCTGCAGCTTCCTCGCGGGCGCGTTGGCGGGCTTCTTTTTCTTCCTGCCGCTGGAGGCGCAGAGCCTCCACCTTTTCCCGACGTTCCTTTTCGTGATCGATCGGCTCAGCCGCGGTCACGGTAGGTTTCGGTTTGAATTTGGCGAGAAGGGCTTGTTTGGAGGCGACCGATGCGGCCTGCCGATCCGTAAACGACGAGTTCTTGGGTTGCATCTACTCTTTCAGAATCAACGAAATGTCGGTGACTGTGGCCGGGTACATAGGGGGGTAGCGGCGTTTCGTCCAGAGCCTACGGCATTACGGGGCGTTCATGCCGCAGGTCAGTTGGTGAATATCTGCTTGTAGGCATCGGGTTTGAACCCGACCGCGTACCTGCCATCTGGATCAGCCCAGCCCAGATCGAGTACCGGTCGCTTGATCATCGTCGGGCTCGCGAGCATCAGCGCGATCACCTTTGCCTCCGTCAGCCCAAGTTTCTTGTCTTCCGGCAGGTCCTTGAACGTAGTGCTGGCCTTGTTGAGCACCGTCTCCCAGCCAAGAGCCTTCACCCAGGCCTCCAGCCACTTGCGATCCAGACCTTCGGCGCGGAAATCATGGAAGCGATAGGTGACGCCCCGGCCATCCAGCCATGTCCGCGCCTTCTTCACGGTGTCACAATTCGGTATGCCGTAGAGCGTGATGGTCTTCTGGGACTTCGGCATCGGACTATTCCTTGTCCGCCTTGGCGAGATTTTCCAGGTACGCCTCAACCTCGTCGAGGTCAGCGCTGTACTGGTAGCCCAGATCGCCGAACACGATCTTGAAGGTGTAATCGTTGCGCAGCATGTAGCCGCCGTGCGCCAGCACCTTGCCGAACGGCTTCGCCGCTTTCAGCAGGCTGTAATTGTAACGCCCAGCCAGACGCTTCACGCGCCGCTCGTGAGACGCGAGAGCGTGCTTGCTTACTCCCACTCGAAGATCACCGATCTATCTCCACTTATCGCCAAAGCACCGTGAGCTAGCGTCATCACGAACTACACCGTCAAGCGCACCGTCAAAATTTTTTGCTGGAGATTCCGCCGTTCACGACTCGAGCGTGCGATGATGTCGGGTGTCGGAATTCCTACCACAACACACGCAGCAACCAAAGGTGCCTCAATGAAAGATACGGGACTTGAAGCCGCATATGCCTATGCCGCGCAGATGCAAGCTCGACATGCTCCGACACGACGGTTTGTCAGAAAGAGCGAGCTTCGTCAGATCGTGCCACTCGCTGACAGCACAATCTACGAGCTCGAGAAGAGCAACGACTTCCCGCGCCGCATACTGCTCACGCCGCGTGTTCCTGTCTGGGATCTGACTGAAGTAGAGGCGTGGGTCGACCAACGTCGGAAAGACACGGAAATGGGTCGAATCAAACCCGCAGTCGCGCCAGGGAGGCCCAAGCGCAAATCGAAATCCGTGGCGAAAAGGCGCTGAGGCATTTCACTAGAAAAAGTCCAGTTGCCGGCTGTCAGACTGGCGCACGCGCCGTTGGCGCTTCAACTTTGGCAGCTGGCTTACGAGGCGCTCGTTCCTCGTTGCACGTTTCCGCTCGGCTTCGAACTTGCCGCGGCCCTCAAACTTCAACAGCGCGTCTTCGAGCTGTTGGACATCATCCTTCCGCCAGAAGACCATGTTCCGAATTATGACCGGCGTAGGAAAGTCAGGGATGCCGCTCTGACGCGCACGCCACAACGTGACGAGGCTCACGCAGAGATCCTCGGCAACCGCCTTCTGGGGAACAAGGTCTCTGGGAAACTTCATTGGACGTAACAGCCTCAACTGAATGTCGCGCGTACGAGCACGTGCGCTGAGGTGCAGCGGCTCAACCCATCGCACCAGCAGCCATCACTAGAATTCATCCACAGGCCCGCTGGCGCTTCCACTCCTTTCATCTTGAAGATGCAAATGGAGCGCTTCCGCCGCTCTTGCTCGGCCCTTCATCCCATCGGCGGCAGGTTCGGTCCCAGGCTCCGCGCCAATCCCCATGACAGAGTCTGGCCCCGCAGCATGCCTTCGACCTCACGGCCAGCGAACCGCTCCAACGCCGGGCGCCACGGTACAACATAGGCCTGGCGCTCCTGCAGAATGACGGCCACGCGACCTTGGGCCAGGTCGACGCGACGCGCATAAACGCCACGAAGGCGAGCCGGCGCCTGCGTCAGCACCGGTCGCCCGAGTTCTCCAGACAATCGCTTGGCAAAATCGGCACGTTCATTGGTCGCCAGCGTCCGCAGCACGACTGGAGACAGATGCTTCTCCGCCTCACCCATCCATCCTTGCTCAATCATAAAGAGACGGCGCTGCTGCAGCGCGATCGCATACCGGCGCGCGAAGGCGCCGTCTCCCTTCGGCCCCGCCGCCTCGCCAGCAAGGGTGTGATCAAGATGCGTGGGGCCAAGAGCGTTGACCTGTTCGGCCAGCGTCCAATAGCTGACCACGCGCGCGGTGACCGGCGATTTCTGTACAAGCTGGGTCTCGAACCGGGTCGCCCGTTCGAGATGATCCGGCGCGATCTCGAACACGCCATCTGCTCGCCGTTCGACAAAGCCACCACGCCGCATCGCCTCTAAGCGCCGCACATTCGCCGCCATGAGCCCGCCGTCGACCTGGGGCTCGACGCTCGCATGATGGCTGACCGAATAGACCCCGCCCGTTCTCGCCGCCACGCGCGCCACAGCCTCGTCCGATGGTCTGGGGCGCGCAACCGCCGGCTCGAACGCAACGATGGCGCCGGTTGGGGCATCGGCTAGGATGGCGAGATCGTCCCCCCGATCGAACCGTGCGTACCGCAGCTCGCCGACGCCCGTCTCCACCACCGCGAGAAAGTTCTCGCCGAACTGGTCATCCAAGCTGGCATGGACAAGTTCGCCCAAGGCGGGAGCGCTCGCGTCGGCGGCCAGGAGCGCTTTTGCGTCGCCCCGCCGCAGATGCGCCACGGCGCGCTCGACCTCCGCGCGCTCCTTCATCGCACCCAGACGATGAATGAATCCATCGGCAAGCCGCCACCCGTTGGAGGCGTGCGTGGCCAGGTCCCAGCGTTCGAGCTGCTCCAGCCGGGCGACGAGATCGTGACGGCTGACGTGACCGCCAGCTCGGCGCAGTTGTGCCGCCAATTCACGATCAAGCGCCGTGACGCCGACCTCGCGGATCTCGCGTTCGCGCTCGCGCGCCAGATCGACCCCCAGGCGCGGTCCCAGCACCCGGGTGACTACCTCCTGCGCATGCTCCCGGATGCCCGACGAAATCATCCTGGAGGGGATGAACAGATCCTGTCCGTCGCCGCGCTTACCGCGAATGAGAACATGCGAGTGGGGATTGTCGGTGTCGTAGTGGTCGACGGCGACCCATTCCAGCCGGGTGCCGAGCCGGGCCTCAAGGTTGGCCATCACCTCGCGGATGAACGGACTAAGGTCGCCAAGCGCCGGGCCGTCCTCCGCGCTGATGATGAGGCGGAAGTGCCGCGCGTCATCGGCCCAGCCGGATGTCACCATCTGAGCGTCGAGGCCACTCTCCCGCTGGTTGTAGAATGAAATACCCGGCGCGCCTTCGCGCGCCTCCCGCGCGAGATAGTCGACCGACTTCCGCAGATCATCCCCCTGACCCTTTTCGACAGCCGGTTCAGTGAGGGACCTTTGCGCCTTATCCTCCCGCGCGAGATAGGAAACATGCATGCGAAGCGGCGCGGCCCGCCCCGCTCCATGGGCCACATAGCGGGCCTTCACCACGACGCGGCGCTGAGCGGCGAATGTCGGCTTGCCCTGGCCTTTCGATCCTTTTGCGAAGTGGGCGCGCAGGCCTGTATGGGCGACAGGTCCGGTTGCTGGCCGAGAAGATCGCGACCGCGAGGATCTGCCAGCGATGCTGATCGTCGCGCGCAGTTGAGCCAGGCCTGATCCACGACC
>Ga0075163_10003164_pt1 | contig 22199 bp, 16 predicted proteins | sample JI1023141ADNA_FD_71478 | JGI IMG/M metagenome (GOLD analysis project Ga0075163, IMG submission 71478) | Wastewater effluent complex algal communities from Wisconsin, to seasonally profile nutrient transformation and Carbon sequestration -... | ecosystem: Engineered > WWTP > Effluent > Algae... | reverse complement strand
CGGTGCCGACGGCAGAAGGCGTGGCGCGCGCGGACGACACCGACCCGCGGACGGCTCCGCCCTGCGACGACGTCAAGGTGCTCGTGATCACCGCCTCCGCGGACCCCGATGCCTCGCTGGCAGCCATCCAGCTTGGCGCCGATCCGAGAGCGCAGCTTCGTCGCCGGGGACAGGAGATCGGCGGCAAGAAGGTCGAGAGGGTGGGCTGGGATCGCGTTTGGCTCTCCGCGGACCGCGGGCTATGTCAGGCGGAGCTCTTCAAGGATCGCAAGGCGGCGCCGCCGGTCGTCGTCGCGCCCCCGGCGTCCGCAGTGGCCTCCGGCGGCGGCCTCGACGCCACCATTCGGAGTGGCATCCAGAAGCGGAGCGCCACGGCCTACGACATCGACCGCGCGACGGTGGACAAGATCCTGGAGAACCAGGCGGACCTCATGCGCACGGTGCGCATCGCGCCGGGAAGGGACGGCGGCATCCAGCTCCTGGGCATTCGTCCGGACACCCTCCTCGGTGTGTTGGGAATGGAAAGCGGTGATCGGCTCCAGACCATCAACGGATTCGATATGAGCAACCCCGAGAAGGCCCTCGAGGCCTACGCGCGACTCCGCACCGCCGATGCGCTCGCGATCCAGGTGATCCGCCGCGGCCAGCCGCTGACGCTCGACTACGCCATCAAGTGACCAGCGCTCTGCAACACGCTGCCGATGGTGGCAACGCCCTGCCGGCGGTGATCACACGAGCGTCCACGAGCCCGCGCATTCTCGCGTGGTACGGTCGTTGCTCGCCGATGGCGCATGCACATGCTGTCTCTTCTCGACGCCCGCGCGACCGCTGACAAAACGACCGTCACCGCCATCGATGCGGCGGATGCCGTCACTCTCGATGGTCTCGATGCCTTTCCGAATTTGACGTCGCTGTCCCTGCGGGGGAACCGCGCGATTCGCGACTTCGACTTTCTCCGCGCCGCACCGGGCCTGCAGGTGCTCGATCTGGGAGACGCGGGGCTCGACCACGTTCCAGCGGAGGTCTCGGAGCTCGCGCGACTGGAGACGCTGCAGCTCGGCGAGAACGACATCACCGATTTTGCTCGCTTGCGAGGCCTGACGAGCCTCCGGCGCCTGGGCCTCGACGATCTGGGCCTGGGAAAGGTTCCCGCGGAGGTCTCGACACTCCGCGGACTGCGCGCCATCGACCTCTCCGGCAACCGGCTCACCAGCCTCGCGCCGCTGGCGGAGCTCTCGGAGCTCATCGAGCTTCGCGCGCCGGGCAACTCCTTGAAGACGATCCCGGCGGAGCTCCGCCAGTTGCGTGTGCTCGACATTGCCCGCAATCGCAGCCTCGCCACGTTCGCGCCCTTGGCCGACTTCGCCTTCCTCGAGTCGCTCGCTGTCTCCAACGCCCACGAGGTTCCGGCGCTGCCGCGGGAGCTCTTCGCCCACCGGAACCTTCGCGCACTCTCCATCGACATCCACTCCAACGCCCCCGCCGACGAGCTATCGGGGCTGGCCGACATCGGTGGGCTCGAGCACCTGGAGACGCTCGCCATCACCGGCGGCAGCATGAAAGAGCTACCGGCTGGATGCGCACGCCTCGGCAAGCTGCGCGTGCTCGATCTCTCCAAGAGCAAGCTCCTCGCCGGCCTCGCGCCGCTGGCCGGTCTGCCTGCGCTGGAAGAGCTGGTGCTGGTGGACTGCCCGGCGCTGCGAGATATCTCCGGCCTGCGCGACCTTCCCAGGCTCGCCCGCATCACCTTGCGCAAGTGCGGCACGGTGGAGATCCCCGCGTCGCTCCGCACGCTGCCCGCGCTCGAAGTGCTCGATATCCAGCACAACGACGCCCTGGTGACGTTCACCGGCTTGCGCGATCTACCCGCGCTTCGTTCGCTCACGCTCTATACATCGCTTCCTTCACTGCCGGCCTCCATCGAGACGCTCACCGGCTTGCGCACGCTCAAGATCTCGGGGGAGGGCGCGAGCGTCGAGCTCTTGCGCGGCCTGCCGGAGCTCACGGAGTTGAGCGTGAGCGGCGCCTTCGAAGAGCTGCCCGGCGACCATCCCAAGCTGGTGCGTCTGCGGATGGTCCGAACCAGCGGCGCGGACGCGTGGCTCGCGCGGCTCCCGGCGCTGGAGGAGTTGGACGTGAACCAGCCGACCTTCACCCTGCCTCTTCTCCCGAAGCTGCGCAGGCTGGCGGTGGCCGGCGTGGAGGCGGACCTCGATCTCGCGAACGTGGCCCGCATGCCGGAGCTCGGCGACGTGCAGCTCCGCTTCTGCGAGCAGATCACGGAGCTGCCGTGCGAGCTCGCATCGGCGCCGAGCCTCCGGACCTTGACGCTGGAGTACCTCTCGGCGTTGACGAGCCTCTCGTCGCTCGCGGGAGCCAGCGTGCGCGCCCTGGTGGTGGAGTCGTGCGACGAGCTCACGGACGTCGCCGCGCTGGGGTCGCTCGCGCACCTTCGCGAGCTCTCCATGGCCAGTTTGGACGCGCTCGCCAAGCTCCCGCCCATGGCCGGCGCCGTGAGCCTGGTGCGGGTCTCGCTGCGAGGGATGGGTGCGCTGAAGGCCATCGATGGCCTGTCGCAGGCAAAGAACGTCGTGAGCCTGGTGGTGGACAATTGCCCCAAGCTCCCGCGGAAGGCGCTGGCCGCAGTGGAGAACGAGATCGCGAAGCGGCGTCCGAGCGCAGCACCGCCTACCCAGACCACCTACGCCGCGTTCATGGCGGCCCGCACCTTCGAGACGCTCCGCGGAAAATCGGATGCACGATGCACCTATCCGTTTCCGCTCCTCTTCGGCACGCCGGCGGAGCTCCTGGAGGTGATGGAGGGCTTCAGCTGGCTCGACGATCACCGTGACGAGGACGACGAGCTGGCGGTGATGCTGGCGGGTGACGACGCGGCGCTGCGCCCGCTCGCGGTGCTCGATTGGGGCTTCGATGGCTGCGAGGACGTGGACGTCGATGCGTACGCCGAGGAAGTGTTCCTGGTGGACACCTCCGACGAAGCGAATCCGGTGCTGGTATGGGGACACGACGGCCGGCCGCGGGTCGTGCACCCGACCTTCGACGCCTTCCTGGCGAGCCTGCGCGACTTCGAGCCGGAAGAGTGAGCAATTCACCTATCGTCGAGGTGGGCTCGGGCGATTCTCCACGACCTCGGGGGCGAGCTCGACCACGTACCACCAGTCGAGCACGTCCAGGTGGACGAACACCGCGATCTCGTCGGCGCCGCCGCGCCGGACCTCGAGGAGCCCGTCTTTGCCGACGCGTATGGCGCTGGCGACCTCCGGAATGTCGAAGTCTTCGAGCACGACGCTCTCGTCGCGCCCGTTCGAACGGAAGGTCTTCCGGGCCTCGCCCGATTCGATGACCTTGCGGCCGTTGCCGTCGACGAGGCTTGCCCGCAGAGGCGCGCGATTGGGCAGCACGAGCGCGGTCTCCACCAGCTTGGTCACCGTGAGCTCCACACCCGCGACGCCGAGGAAGGCTCCGCTCCGCGACCAGACACCCGCGACGCAGGGCAGCACGAGATCGTCGCCCGCCGCCGAAGTCGTCGCGTCGACGTAGGGCACGCCCCATCGCTTGCCGTGGCGTTCTTTCCCGGCGAGGTAGAAGCTCGACCCGCGCACGTCGTAGTTGCGGATGAGGGCGTTCATGCCCGGGTAGACGAAGTGAACGCCCTCGGCGAGGTCGACGTACGCATAGTCGATGGGGCCCGACCGCTCGCGCAGGATCCGCTGCGCTTCGTCGGCTGTGACGTTCACCCGGTCGTTCGTCTTCGCGCGGACCAGCATGCTGCGAAAATGCTCGGCGAGCGGCGCGAGCCGCCGGATCTTCGGCAAGACGACGGAGCGATCGACGCCGGGCGCGATCTGCACCACGGGATACTGGAGGGAGACATCCCAGCGGTACGCCGTCCCTCCGCCGAAGTCTCGAGGACGGCGCTGCTCGCTGGCGAAGTCCTCGGCGAAATAGACGGTCGCCGGCGGGTCCGGCTCGGGCCCGTCGAGCGCCCAGCTCGCCGCCACCGTGAGCCCCTCGAGCGCGACCTCCATCCGCTCGAGCTCCGCATCGATGCGACGCGCCTGGCTGGCGACTTCGATGGAGATGGCCGTTCGGCGATCGGTGCGCTCGCGCGCCTCCAGGGCGCCGCGCGCGCGTCGCGCTTCGCTGGTGGCGACGGCGACGAACGACAGAGCGAGCGTCGTGACGATGGCAACGAACGTCGTGCGGCGATGTCGGCTCATCGCGCGGACGAGCTTCCCGAGCGGGCCGTCCGGCAGGGCAGCCACGGCGTCGCCGCGAAGGAACCGGCGCACGTCGTCGGCGAGCGCCGCCACCGAAGCGTATCGATCGGCGGGCTCCAGCGCCGTGGCTTTCATGACGATGGCGCGAAGCTCGCGCGCAATCTTCTTGCCCCCGCCGAGCGGCTCGAGCGCTGCCTTGTGCCCGCGCCGCGCACGCTCGAGGGCCACGACGAACGAGGGGGCGTCGATGGCGCGGCGCAGCGAGACGATCTCGAAGAGCATGAGGCCCAGCGAGTACTGGTCCGAAAGCTCGTCGAGCTGGCGATTGCGCCCGGCGGCTTGTTCGGGCGACATGTAGCTCGCAGTACCGAGGATAGCGCCGGCGAGCGTCAGATCCCCTTCGGTGGATGCGGGGCCGGCGGGCAGCTCGTCCTCGTCGGCGACACCGACTTGTTTCGCGATGCCCCAGTCCATCAGGTAGACCTCGCCGAAGCGGCCGATCATGACGTTCGACGGCTTCAAGTCCCGGTGGATGATGCGCTTGTCGTGGGCGAACGCGAGGGCCTCGCAGAGCTTGAGGAAGATCTCCAGGCGCGCGGGGAGCGCCTCGTGCTCCGGCAGGGGCTCGCCCCGCTCGGCGAGGGCGCTTGCATCGCGAAGGAGCGCGCGCAGCGTACGCCCTTCGACGAGCTTCATGACGTAGCGGACCGGGTCGCTATCGCCTCCGGCCTCGAGCAGGTGGACCGGCACCACGTTCGGGTGCTCGAGCTGCGCCGTCAGGCGGGCCTCGCGAAGGAAGCGCTTTCGCGCCACCGGGTCCTCCTGGTCGAGGAGCCGCTTGACCGCCACCGAGCGCGCGAGATCGATCTGCTCGCTGCGAACCACGACCGCCATGCCCCCGCGGCCGATCTCCTCCATGAGGCGGAGCCGCGTGGACGGTGCACTCGCCCGAGGTACGTGGCCGGCGGGGCCCGTGTCCCCGTCGCGGCGCGTGTCCGTTTCCGTGTCCTGGCGCGTGTCCGTGCCGGCCCTTCTGGTGTCGTCGTTCACTCGGCGGAACCCATGCTTTCGGAGGAGGTCGAGCAGGCGGGAGCGAACCGTGCCCCCACGGCCAGCTCGAACAGGGCCAGGTACTCGGCCCGCATGGTAGCGAGGCCCGATCTTGCCTTTCGCGGCGGGCCGAGTCAACGCACCGCTCGCCGACGTTTCCCGGCGAGGGCCGCTCCGCCGCGCGGACTCGCGCGCTATCGCTCGTGTGGTCCCGGAAAGTGCTAGTCTTCGGGAGTCCGCGTCATGTCTCCCAGCCCGCCCCCCAGCAGCGCGCGCCTTGGTAGCGGGTCCCTCGAAGGGAAACGCGTCGGTCGATATCGGATCTTCCGGGCGCTCGCTTCAGGCGGCATGGCGACGGTCTACCTGGGATGGCAGGACAGCGACGGCGGGGTCAGTCGCCCGGTCGCGGCCAAGGTCATGCATCCTCACGCGGAGGACGACCCTCGTCTCGTCCCCATGATGCTGAGCGAAGCGCGCATCGCATCGCGCATCCGTCACCCGAACGTGGTGTCGCTCACGGACGTGGTGAGCTCCGAGCGCGGCCCGGTGCTGATTCTCGAGTACGTCGCGGGCGCTTCGCTCGCCCATGCGCTCGAGCTCTCTGCCCACAGCATGCCGTGGCCCATCGTTTCCCGCATCCTGGTCGACGCTCTGGAGGGGCTCCACGCAGCGCACGACGCCACCAACGAGAGCGGCCTGCCGCTGTGCGTGGTCCACCGCGACGTTTCGCCGCAGAACATTCTCGTGGACGAAGCGGGCCACGCCAAGATCGCCGACTTCGGCGTGGCCAAGGCTCTGGAGCGCGCGTACGCAACCCAGTCCGGCGAAGTCCGCGGCAAGCTTGCCTACATGGCGCCGGAGCAACTCGCGGGAAAGTCCGTGGACCGCCGGGCCGATGTCTGGGGCCTGGGGATGGTCCTCTGGCACATGCTGGCGGGGCGGAGGCCCTTCGAGGATCTCGAGTCGGGGCCGACGATGGACCGCATCTCGCTGGGGGACATCGACCTTCCGAGCTCGATTCGGGAGTGCCCGTCCGCCCTGGTACAGGTGTGCATGCGTGCGCTCTCGCTCTCGCCCGACGATCGCTACGCCACGGCACGACTCATGGCACTCGACCTGGAGCGTGCGGAGAGCCCCGCTTCCCATCGCGACGTCGCGCGATGGCTCAAGCGCGCCGCGTCGACTTTCCTGAGCACGCGCGCCGCCCTCGTGGTGGAGATGGAAGGCATCGCGGTACGCGAGCGGCGGCGCAAGGCAGAAGCTGCAGCGGAAGCCCCGGCGGATGCGGCGCCGCGGCAGGTCGTCTCGGCGTCGGAAGCGGACCGACGAACGACGGGCGCCACGACGGCGCTGGAGTCCCCTGTACCGGCTCCGAAGGGCTCGCGCTTTCGCCGGCGCGTGACCGTGCTGGGCGCGGCGCTTCTCGGCATCCTCCTGGTGGCCGGCGCCACCGCGGCGGTGCTCCGTCGAGGTCCGAAGGATGCCAACAGCGCGGCGAGCGTGAGCCCGGCAGGAACGCTCACCGACACGAGAGGCAGCAGCCCCGGAAACGCGCCGTAGCTTCCCCGCACCCAGCGCTCCCCGGGAGACGCCGACGCGCGCGCCGAAGCCGCCGAGAGGTACCACCGCCTCGGAAACGGTCGCCGAGCCTCCGAAACCGGCGAAATCTGAGCAGCCCGCCGTCACAGTGTCATCCAATCGGGTGACGGAGAAAGGCGCATGCGGGATTGGTCGGAGGACCTTCCGACTCGTAGCCTGAAAGAGGGCCGGTGTGCAGCCAGGGGCCGCCGCTTCGCTTGGAAAACGAGACGGTCGGCGCGCCGCAGGATCGAGAAGCGAAACGTGAGGAGGAACGGGATGAAAGCCGAAAAGGTGTGCGAAAGGGCAACACAAGAGGGACCCAGGCGCCTGGTCACTCGGCGCGCCCCTTTGGCCGCCGCGGTCATGTCGATCCTCACGCTCATGGCGGCCTGCGCGTCGGAGACGGCATCTACCGGCGACCGCTCGGCCGACGGTGGCGCGGACGCCAGCTCGCCCTCCGACGGCGCGTCCTCGTCCGACGGTTCGTCCTCCTCGGACGGGGCCCAATCTGCCGCCGATGCGTCGGTTCCGAGTGGGGACGAGTTCGATGGCCCCTCCCTCACGTTGACCGATCTTTTTCCTGCGCTGCACGATGTCGCGACCGTGCAAAGTGGCAAGCTTGCGATCTCACCGATCGTCGCGCAGCACACGCATTGGTACTCCGACTCGCACGGTCCGATGGTCTACCGCTCCGTGACCGGGGACTTCATGGTCGAGACAGACGTCACGGTGGGGCGGCGCAGCGACATCGGGCTAGCGCCGCGGGGCACCTTCAGCGCAGGCGGGGTCGTGGTACGGGATCCGGCGAGCTCCGCCCCCGGAAGCGAGGCGTGGGTGATGTACAACATCGGGATGCAGACCGGAGTGGCCGCGCGTGAGGCGAAGAGCACGCGAAGCGGAGCAGCGGAATCCCTCTCCACTTTGTATCTCGTCGAGACCGGCGGCGTCTTGACTGCAAAGCTGCGCGTCTGTCGGCTGGGGACGAGCGTCCACTTCTTTCATCGCATGCCGGGTGAGAGTACCTTCGTCGAAGAGGCCTTCGGGGTGACGACCTCGGCTCAGGGCAATGGTGCGAGCCAGCCCACCCCGGGGGTGGTGCCTGGTGGCGTGATTCGATTCGTCCGACCGGACCTGCCTTCTACCGTGCAGGTCGGCTTGGTTGCCGGTCACTGGGAGCAGACGCTCGAGACCCGAGCCGAGTTCGACTACCTTCGCTTTCGACGCGCCTCGTCTATCGCCGACTGCAGCGCGCCGTAAGCTCGGCCGTCAGGATCGAGTCCGCTGCTGGTGTGCGGACGCTCAGCCCTCGACCTTCTTCTCCTTGAAGATGGCGTTGCCTTTGCGATCGATGCCCACCACGTAGCCGTCGCGCCAGGTGTCGCCCACGGTGCTCGCGCTCCACACCGCGTAGGCGATGCACTTCTCGCCGGGGGCGGGGAACACCTCGAAGAGCGCGGCGGTCGCGGTGTCGCGGCGGCTGCCGAGCGCGGCCAGGGCTTCGTCTACCGCGAAGCGTGCGGCCTTCACCACCGCCCCGGCGTCGATGGGCCTCGTGAGATCGGCGCGCGGTCCCTCGAGCGGATGCAGCGCCTGCTTGATGGCGTCGCGCGCGTTGATGCGCGCTCGCGCGGTAGCCTCGCTCTTTCGTGCGGCCGAGGCCTTGGGGTATCCGGGAATCGCCGCCCGGAGGTGCGCCACGAAGGTCTCGTCGTCCTTCGGTCGGGCGCCCTCGAAGAGCCCGGCCTCGAAGGCCGACGTCAGCGCTTCGAGGAACGCCCCGAGAGAGGGCGCCATGCGATCGCGATCGGGCGCGTCGTGCAGGAGCTCCACCAGCTGGCCGGGAGCGCCGCCGAAGCTGCCCACGGTGTCGATGCATACGAAGTCGCCGCAGCGGTTGTCGAGGAAGGGCACCCAGCCGTCCACCCACCAGTCGATCTTGCCGTGAAAGTCGCCGGCGCGCAGGAGCCCTCGCATCATGGACGCGGCCTCGGCGATCTCCTTTGCCGACATCAGGTAGAAGTTCTCCAGCAGCGGCTCGTCGGCGCACCCGTCCGCCCACCCCAGGAGCTCGGCCAGCTCCGGAGGCACCGGTCGTCCCAGCGCCTTGGCCAGCGCCGTGAGCGCAGCGGCCGTGACCGGCGCGCCTCGCCCGCGGAAGAGCACGGGCCTTTCGGCGGCGAGCCAGGTACCGAGGCGCGAAAGAGGGGCGGCGAGCGACATGCGGCGTCCGTACTCCCCCGGGCTTTCGCGCGCAAGGACGCCGTCTGCCGCGCGCATTGAACTCGCCGGTCGCGCGCACTACCATCCGCCCCGATGCGACTGCAATTCCCGGACACGCTCAACATGGCGGACTATTTCCTCTTCGACCGCCTGCGCGAGGGGCTGGGCGCAGCGGAGGCTGTTCGCTGGGGAAAGACGCGCTTCGACTACGACCGCGTGGCCGACAGCGCGCGGCGCGTGGCGGCGGTGCTCGCGGCTCACGGGGTGCGTCGCGGCGAGCGGGTGCTCCTGTGCCTGCCGGACTCGCCCATCTACGCCTTTTCCATCTTCGGCGTGCTGGCTCGGGGCGCGGTGGTGGCCATGGGCAACCCGGACGCGCCGGCTTCGCAGATCGAATACCTTGTAGAGTACACACGTGCCACTGCGGTCATCACCATCCCCAAGGTGGCCCAGGCGCTGCGCGAAGCCCGGCGAGCGCGCGGGATAGGGGAGGAGCTTTCCTTGGTCCTGGTGGCCACGGACGCCGCAACCGGCGACGACGTCGACGCGCCGAGTGGCTTCGAGACCGACGCGCTATTTCGCGACTTTCACGCGGAGATCTCCACCACCCCGCCGGCCGAGAAGCTCCCGAAGCTGCACCGGGACGAGCCCGCCATGTGGCTCTTCACCAGCGGCTCCACCGGCGAGCCCAAGGCCAACATCCACACCCACCGGGACTACGCCTTCAACACCGAGGTCTACGCCAAGGAAACGGTGGGCTACCGCAAGGGCGACGTCACCATCAGCGTGTCGCGCCTGTACTTCGGCTATGCCACCGGCACCAACCTGTTCTTCCCGTTCGCGGTGGGCGGCACCGCAGCGCTGTTCTCCGAGCGGCCGTCGCCCGAGGTCATGGCCAAGGCGCTCACCGAGTACCGCCCCACGGTGGTCACCAACGTGCCCACCATGCTGGGCAAGCTCCTGGAGTACGACGCCGAGGAGGTGAAGCAGGGGCGCCCGGGGCTCGATCTCTCGAGCGTGCGCTTCTCGCTCTCGGCCGGCGAGGCGCTCCCGGAGGCGCTGCTCCGGCGCTGGCAGGCGCGCTTCGGTAGCGACGTGTACGACGGCATCGGCTCCGCCGAGATGTTCCACATCTACGCGTCCAACCGCCCCGGCGACATCGTGCCCGGCTCGCTCGGCCGCGCGGTCGCCGGCTACGAGCTGCGCATCCTGCCGGAGGAGGCCGAGGGCATCGGCGCCGCGCCGTGCGAGCCCGGTCAGATCGGCGTGCTGTGGGTGAAGGGCGACAGCGTGAGCCAATGCTACTGGCTCGACCGCGACAAGAGCTTCAAGACCTTCCACGGGCATTGGTGCCGTACCGGCGATCTCTTCCACGTGGACGAGAAGGGATACCTGTACTTCGCGGGCCGCTCCGACGATCTCCTGAAGGTGGGTGGCCTGTGGGTCGCGCCGCGCGAGATCGAAGAAGCGCTGATGATGCACGACGCGGTCTCGCTGGCCGCGGTCATCGGCGTGGAGCACGAGGGGCTCACCAAGGCCAAGGCCTTCGTCGTGCTGCGGGGCGACGCCGCGCACAAGGCGGCGGTCATCGAGGCCGAGCTGGTGGCTTACCTGCGGGAGCGGGTGTCGAAGTACAAGGTGCCGAAGCTCTACGAGGTGGTGGCCGATCTGCCGAAGAACGATCGCGGCAAGGTGGACAAGAAGGCGCTCCGCGCCGGTGGCGCCTCGTGAACGAGCTCGGCAGCCTCACGTCGCCGGAGTTGGGGGCGCTGGCCGCGCGCAGCCCGAGCTGTGTGCTGCTTCCGGTGGGGAGCGTGGAACCTCACGGACCGCATCTTCCGCTCACCACCGACACCATCATCTCGCACACCGCCGCGACCCGCGCCCTGGGCGCGCTCCAGGCGCGGGGCATCGCTGCCGTCGTGGCGCCGCCCGTGCACTACGGCGTCACCGACTTCGCCGCGGGTTTTCCCGGCGCCGTGGGGGTGCCCGCTGCGGCGCTCACCGCGTTCTTGAAGGCGGTGATCGAGGCGTACCTCGCCTCCGGCTTCGACCACGTGTGCGTGGTGAACAACCACCTGGAGCCGGCCCACGACGCGGCGGTGCGCGATGCGGTGAAGGACGCCCCGCGTGCCTCGGTGGCCTGTCCGCTGACCCGCCGCTGGGGGCGGCTCCTCTCCGGCGAGTTCAAGAAGGGCCAGTGCCATGCCGGCACCTACGAGACCTCGCTGGTGATGGCCAGCGGCGCGGACGTGCGTGCAAAATACAAAGATCTGGCGGAAGTGCCGGTGAGCCTCTCCGACGGCATCCGGGCTGGGCAGCACACGTTCCGCGAGATGGGCATGAACGACGCGTACGCCGGCGCGCCGGCGGCGGCCAGCGCGGCCCACGGCGACGAGCAGTACGCGCACCTGGTGGAGATGGTGGTCACCGAGGTGGTCGAAGGCCTCGCCCGGAGCGGCCATGGGAACTTCTGATTCTGCGAGGATGGGCTGCGCCGCCACCCCTCCGCCGCCGTACTACCTGGTGGTCTTCGCCAGCCAGCGCGCGGCGAGCGCCGACGATGGCTATGCCGTGATGGCCCAGCGCATGGTGGACCTGGCCCGCACCCAGCCGGGGTTCCTCGGCATCGAGAGCGCCCGCGGGGAAGACGGATTCGGCATCACCGTGTCGTACTGGCAGACCGAAGCCGACATCGCGCGCTGGAAAGAGAACGCCGAGCACGCCGAGGCGCAACGTCGTGGGAACCGTGAATGGTACACGGAATTCGCATTGAAGATCGCGCGCGTCGAGCGCGCATACACCGGGCCGCGTGGCCCCCGAGGTACCGAATGAATCGTATCGTCCTGGCCGCCACCCTCACACTCGCAGCCTGCCACCACGAGACGGTGCCCCTCGACCCGCCGCCGCCCTCGGGCTCGGTCTTCGTTTCGCCGGCAGCGCCCACCAGCGTGCCCACCACGTCGCCCTACGACGCTGGCATCACCATGCCGCCCATCGCCACGGCGCCGGCCGGACCGCGCTGCGTGCGCGCCGGAGGCACCTGTGTGGGCATGGCAGCGGTACGCGCCAACCCCAAGGCGCCTTGCCCCGCCGGCATGCACAAGGTCAACGACGTGAGCGCCGCGCCCGGCGAGGAATCCACGCCGCTGTGCATGGGCACGCGCACCGGCGAAGAAGCCTGCTGCATGCCGCTCCCGCGCTGAGCGTCGCCGCTACTTCGTGACGTGCAACGTCGCTTTGCGCGCGAAGGGCTCTCGTTTGCTGCCGACCTCGATGGTGACGTCGATCCTCACCTCCGCCGAGACGTCGACCTCGGGGCCGAACTGGCGGAGCTCCGAAGGGTGGATGAGCCACTCGACGACCGCCGACGCACCGGGCGCGAGCTTGGTGAACCGGTCTGCGAGCGACAAATCCACCGGGTTCGTGCGAAGGAACGTCTCGGCCTTGGTCTTGCCGTCCACCAGGCGCACGCTCGGCCCGCGCTTCTGCAGGAAGTCCCGCGGAAAGCCCACCTCGGTGGGCCCGGTGTTGACCACGGTGATGTCGAAGAACATGTCCTTGTCGTCGGCACGGCACGGCTCCCTTCGGCAGCGCACGGTGAACGAAAGAGGGCCGGGCTGCGGCGCGCTCGGCACCACACCACTCGGCCCGGGCGGCGCCGGGAGCGGTGTGGCCGAGGGCGCCGGCGGCGGGGAGGGCGAGGAGGGGGATGCCGGGGAGGTCGGGCCCGGGCGATCGGCCGCGCAGGCGGTCGCGAGCACCAGCAGCGCGGTGAGCTTGCGCGCTACTTCCACGGGGAGTGGAAGTCGCCGTCGCGATCGCGCCGCTTGTAGGTGTGCGATCCGAAGAGATCGCGCTGGGCCTGGGTGAGATTCGCCGGCAAGCGGGCGGCGCGAATGGAGTCGTAGTACGAGAGCGAGGCCGCCGAGGTGAGCACCGGGATGCCGCCTTCGAACGCGCGCGCGAGGGTTCGTCGCCAGGCGGTCTGCCGCTGCGCCAGCTCCTGGACGAACTCGGCGTCCATGAGCAAGTTGGGCAGCTTGGCGTCGCGCTGGTAGGCCTCCTTGATGCGCTTCAAGAAGCGCGCGCGGATGATGCAGCCGGCCTGCCAGATGCGGGCGAGCTCGGAGAAGTTCAGGTCCCAGCTGCGGGCGTCGGAGGCCCCGCGCAGCAGATCGAACCCCTGGGCATAGCTGCAGGCCTTGGCGGCGTAGAGGGCGGCCCGCACGTCGTCGATGAGCGCCTTCTTCTCGCTGGCCGGAACCGCCTTGGGGCTCGGACCCTGGAGCACCTCGGCGAAGCGCACGCGATCGGCCTGGCGCGACGAGAGCAAGCGCGCCTCCACGCTGGTGGCCACGGTGGGAATCGGGCGCCCGAGATCGGCGGCGTCCTGCACCGTCCACTTGCCGGTGCCCTTCTGCGCGGTCGCGTCGAGCACCGCATCCACCAGATCGCCGGGCGCCAGATCGTCCTTCACCCGGAAGATGCGCGCCGTGATCTCGATGAGGAAGGAGGCGAGCTCGCCCTCGTTCCACGCCGCGAAGGTATCGGCGAGCTCGGCGTTCTCCAGGCCGCCCAGGCCCTTGAGCAGCGAGTAGGCCTCGGCGATGAGCTGCATGTCACCGTACTCGATGCCGTTGTGCACCATCTTCACGTAGTGCCCCGCGCCGCCCGGACCGCAGTAGGTGACGCACGGGCCGTCGTCGGTGGTTGCGGCGATCTTCTCGAGCACCGGCCGGAGCTCCTCGTAGGCCGCGCGATCGCCGCCCGGCATCATGCTGGGGCCGTGGCGCGCTCCCTCTTCGCCGCCGCTGACGCCCATGCCGAAGTAGCGGATGCCCTTGGCGTGGAGCGCGGCGGACCGCCGCTCGGTGACCATGAAGTGCTCGTTGCCGCCGTCCACCAGGATGTCGCCCGGGTCGAGCAGGGGGGTGAGCGCATCGATGGTCTTGTCGGTGACCTCACCGGCCTTCACCAGCAGGATGATGCGTCGAGGCTTGCGCAACGCCGCGCAGAAGGCCGCCAGATCCTTGTGGCCGGTCACCGCCTTGCCTTCGCCTTCGCGGACGAAGCGGTCCACGGTGTCGGGCCAGGCGTCCCACGCGGCCACGGAAAAACCGTGATCGACCATGTTGTACGCCAGGTTCCTGCCCATCACGCCCAACCCCACCATGCCCATGTCGCTCAAAGGTTCTGCTCCTGTTCGGGCGCCGCTTCGTCTCGGTGCGGCGCGTGGTCGCTGGCGTTGGATGCGGCACACCGGATCCGGGTGCCGTGCTTACCTCTTTGCAATCTTCGCGGCCGCGGGGCGAGATACCCCGCAGGCTTTTCCCCAGCTATCGGTCGTGGCCGACGGGGGCGAAAACGAAGCCGCACGGTTCGAAGTCGAGTCAAGGTGAGCCCGATTAGGTAAGCTCGCTTTCACCATGTCGTCCAGCGATCTCCCCGCTTCGTGTGTCATCTTCGGCGCCTCCGGCGATCTCACGCGCCGAAAGCTCGTGCCCGCGCTCTACCACCTGGTGAAGGAGGGGCACTTCCCGGCGGGGCTCTTGACGCTCGGCGTGGCGCGGCGGCCCAAGACCGACGAGCAGTTCCAGGCAGAGCTCCTGGACGCGGCCCAGAAGTACTCGCGCACCAAGGGCGTCGACCCGGCCGTCTGGGCCAAGGTGTCGAGCCGCCTCGGCTACGTGCAGGGCACCTTCGAGGATCCGGCCACCTACGCCGCCCTCAAGTCGCGCCTCGACGCTTCGGCGCCCACCGGTACGCGCCTCTTCTATCTGGCGGTGGGGCCCGACGACATGCTGGGGATCGTGCAGCGCTTGGCCGAAGCAGGCCTGCTCGCGCACGACCCGACCACCGGTCGCCGGGCGCACGTGGTGGTGGAAAAGCCCTTCGGCGAAGATCTCCCCTCGGCCCACGCGCTGAACCAGGAGCTGTTCAAGTATCTCTCCGAGGATCAGCTCTTCCGCATCGACCACTACCTGGGCAAGGAGACGGTGCAGAACCTGGCGGTGCTCCGCTTCGAGAACATGATCTTCGAGGCGCTGTGGAACCGCAACCACGTGAGCCACGTGGAGATCACCGTGGCCGAGGACATCGGCATCGAGGGGCGCGGCAAGTTCTACGAGAAGGTGGGCATCACCCGCGACGTCGTGCAGAACCACGTGCTGCAGATCCTCACGCTGGTGGCCATGGAACCGCCGCTCTCCCTGGAAGCCAACGCCCTCCGCGACGAGAAGGTGAAGGTCCTCCGGGCCCTGCGCCCGCTCACCGGCAAAGACGTGGGCAAAGAGGTCGTGCGTGCACAGTACACCGAAGGGCTGGTGGGCGGCGAGACGGTGCCGGCCTACCGCGCCGAGGCCGACGTCGACCCGGTGTCCAAGACCGACACCTACGTGGCCATGCGCGTCTTCGTCGACAACTGGCGCTGGGCGGGGGTGCCGTTCTTCCTTCGCGCCGGCAAGCGCCTCTCGCGGCGCCTGGCCGAGGTGGTGGTGCACTTTCGCGACCCGCCGTACCCCCTGTTCCCGGAGAGCTCGGGCCGCTCGGCCAACGTGCTGGTGCTGCGGCTCCAGCCCGACGAGGGCATCTCGCTGCGCTTCGACACCAAGGTGCCGGGCGGCAACATGCGCATCCAGGGCGTCGACATGGAATGGAGCTACGGCAAGGCCTTCGGCGGCGGCGGTCCCGAGGCTTACGAGCGCTTGCTCCTCGACGCGCTCCGCGGCGACGCCACCCTCTTCACGCGCCACGACGAGGTGGAGGCCCAGTGGCGCTTCATCGACCCCATCGTGCAGGCTTACCGCGACGACAACGCGCCGCTCTCCTTCTATTCGGCGGGCACCCGCGGGCCCGACGAGGCGGAGCGCTTGCTGGTGGAGCACGGTCAGGCCTGGAGGCCGCTCCTGTGAGCGCGCCGGGCACACTGCTGGTGGCGGAGAGCGGCGAAGGCTACGTGAGCGCCGCCTCGCACCTGATCTCCCGTGAGCTGTGGGCCGCCGCCGCGCGAAGGCCGGGCGAGCGCATCCACGTGGCCATCTCCGGAGGGAACACCCCACTGCCGATCCTCTCCGATCTGCGCACTCGCGCCATTCCCTGGGACCGCATCGACTGGTTCTGGGTGGACGAGCGCTTCGTGCCCCACGAAGACCCGCGCAGCAACGCCGGCAACGCCCGGCGCGCGCTGTTCGATCACGTGCAGAACGCACACGTGTTTCCGTGCCCGGAGCCCAGCGCCACCCTCGACCTCGAGACCGCGGCCAAGGTGTACGAAGAGGCGATCCTCGGGGCTCTGGGCGAGGCGCCGGTCTTCGACCTGGTGCTCCTCGGCATCGGCGACGACGGCCACACCGCCTCGCTCTTTCCCGGGGAGCCGGAGCTCGCCGAGACCTCGCGGGTGGTGGTGCCGGTGCCTGCCCGGAACGGTCGCGAGCCGCGGCTCACGCTCACCGCGCCGGTCCTGCAGTCGGCCCGCACCACCTGGGTGCTGGCCCAGGGCGAGAAGAAGCGGGGCCCCATCGGCAGGGCTCGCGCCACCCCGGCCGGCCCCTGGAGCGAGACGCCGGCGCACCTTCTCTCGCACGCCCGCGGTGACGTGCTTTGGCTGGTAGACGCGGCGGCCCGCCCGGCGTAGCTTCCGCGTCATGAACCGTCGCGACGCGCTCCTCACCACCGGATCCATGGTCGTCTCCGCCAGCCTCGGCGCCATTGCTTGCGGCGGAGGGCCGGCTGTTGCGCAGAACACGAAGACGCCGCCGGTGGGCTCCGCGCCGCCGCCGCCCCACCATCACGGCGGCGGCAATGGTGGTCTCACGGAAGCCGCTGCCAACTGCTTCGCCAAGGGGCAGGCGTGTCTCGCGCATTGCATCGGCATGCTGGCGTCCGGCGACACCACCATGGCGGGCTGCGCGCCGGTGGTGCACGCCATGACCGCCGTCATGCAGTCGCTCACCGCGCTCGCTGCTGCCGGCTCGCCGCGGCTCCCGGCCTTTGCCAAGGTCGCGCTGGAGTTCTGCAAGGACTGCGAAGCCGAATGCCGGAAGCACGCGGCGGTCCACGCGGTCTGCAAGGAGTGCGCCGACGCCTGCGCGCGCACCGTTGCGGAAGCCCAGAAAATCGCCGCCTGATTCCCCTCGAGCTGGGTATTCTCGGCCAGTGGAAAGCGCTCCGATCTTCCGGTTCAACGATCACAAGGCCGAGCTCGTCGAGGAGGTCGTTCATCGCGTCACCACGCAGGTGAAGGATCCACTCTTCATCCTCAACGACGCCGCCTATCTCGAGACCCGTCGCTTGCAGCACGGCGGCGGCAGTGAGCTCGCCGAGTGGCGCAGTCTCGCCTCGGCGCTCGGGCGCATGGGCGAGACCGATCGCCGAAGCAAGCTGCGGCACTACGCGCAGCGCTACGCGTGGGACGTCGCCGGCAATTTCGACCCCCGCGTCTACAAGTTCGCGTCGCGGGCCATCGCGCCCCTGCTGGGCGCGCTCATGTCGCCGCGCGATACGGTGAAGAACCTCCCGGCGTCGCTCGACCTCGCAGCCCTCGATAGCCGCATCGCGGTCGAGGGGCCGCGGGACCACGTGCGCCGCCTGTGCGAGCTCGGCACGGTGGTGTTCGTCCCGACGCACCTCTCCAACCTCGACTCGGTGGCCTTCGGCTTCGCCATCGAGCGGGCAGGCTTTCCCCCCGCCACCTACGGCGCCGGCAAGAACCTCTTCACCAACCCGGTGCTCTCGTTCTTCATGCACAACCTCGGCGCCTACCGGGTCGATCGGCGCCTTCGTCACCTGCTCTACAAGGACGTTCTGAAGACCTACTCGTGCGTCCTCCTCGAGCGCGGCTACCACAGCTTGTTTTTTCCCGGCGGAACGCGCTCCCGCTCGGGCGGCGTGGAGCGCCGCCTCAAGCTCGGCCTGGCGGGCACCGGCGTCGAGGCCTTCACGCGCACCACCATGGCCGGCAAGCCGCGCCGGGTCTTCTTCGTCCCGGCCACCATCAACTACCTCCTCACCCTCGAGGCGGAGACGCTCATCGACGACTTCCTGCAGGAAGAGGGGAAGGCGCGGTACCTCATCGAGGACGACGAGTCGACGCGCTTCGGCCGGGTCGCGGCCTTCATCAACAAGCTCATGGGCCTCGACGGCGCCTGCGTGATCCGCTTCTCGCAGCCGCTCGACTGCTTCGGCAACCTGGTGGACGACGATGGCAACTCGGTGGACGCCGGCGGTCGCACGGTCGACCCCACCAGTTACATCCTGGGTCGCGACGGAGCGCCGGCCATCGACCCGGTGCGTGACGCCGAGTACACCCGCGAGCTCGGCGAGAGCATCGTACGGAGCTTCCTCAAGGACACCGTGGCCATGCCCACGCACATCGTGGCCGCCGCGGCGTTCGCGCGACTGAAGCAGAGCGTCGGCTCCGGCGATCTCTTCGCGATGCTGCGGCACCGTGACGACGTCTCGGTGTCGCGGGCCGATCTCGCCGCCGACATCGACGTGTTGCTGGAGAAGGCGCGCGCGCAGGAGCGCATCGGCGCGCTGCAGCTGGCCGTGCCCCACGGCAACGGTCGCGACGTCCTCACCGCCGCCCTCAAGGCGTTCTCCGGGTACCACACCCACGAGGTGCTCTCGCCCCGGGGCGACGCGCTCCTCCTCACCGACACGCGCCTCCTCTTCTACTACCAGAATCGCCTGGCGGCCCACGGGCTCGCGGCGGACCATATCGCGCCGCGCGTGGCGAAGGCCGGACCGCGCGTCGTCGCCTGATCATCGGGCCAGTCGGCGAATTCGACCACGCCACCGCGGCAATTGCGCCGCATCGGCGCGCGGAAACGCCGACCCCGCTGCAGCCCCGGCGCAGAAACAGGCATTTTCAGGGGCGCCGGCCTTGTCTCCGCCGTCAGTTGCGAATAGAACACTACGCCCCACCCCATGAGCACGCCCGAGAACGAGAAGCCCACCGAAGCGACGCCGCCCGCCGCGAGCGTCCCCGAAGCTGCCGCGCCTGCGACAGAACCGGCCTCCGCTGCGGCCCCCACGGTAGCCGAGCCTGCGTCTGCCGCCGCTTCGCAGTCGTCCGCCGACGCGCCCGCCGAGGGCGCCGATGGTGACGATGGTGAAGAAGGCGAAGAAGGCGAGAGCGAGGGCGGCGAAGCCGGACCCGAAGCCGCCGCGCAAGCGGGCGATGCTCCCCGCAAGAAGCGCCGCCGCCGCCGGAAGAAGAAGAAGCCGGAAGGTGCGCTCGCCGCCGACGGGACTCCCGTCGAGCCCGGCGCGCCGGGCGAAGCGACGGCACAGGGCGCCGAAGGAGCGCCCCAGCCGCAGCGTCAGAATCGCCCGAAGAAGCCGCCGGTGGAACGTGAGCGTCCGCCCTTCGGCGTGGGCGACATCGTGTTCGGCAAGGTCCTCGAAGTCACCGACGACGTGATGTTCATCGACCTCTCGGGCAAGGCCAAGGGCCTGTTCGACCTGCGCGAGCTCCTCATCCCCGAGGAAGAAGCCAAGGCCGCCCGCGAGCAAGCGCGAGCAGACGCCGCCGCCGAGGCCGAAGAAGCCAAAGCCGAAGGCGCGAGCACCGAAGCTGCTCCGGCGGAAGCCGAAGCTGCGTCGACGGAAGCCGCGGAGACGGCCGTCGTCGCCGAGGCCGCACCCGCGGTCTCGGAAGCGGCGCCCGCCACCGAAGAAGCACCGCAGACCGAGGTCACGCCTCCGGCTGCCGCCGCTCCCGCCGAAGAAGCACCGCAGCCGATGCTGCCGCGGGTCATCCTCGAGCCGGGCGCGCAGTTCGTCGGCGTCGTGCACAACGACGGCGGCCGCGGCGGTCTGGTCGTCGTCACGCACCACCCGGAGCGCGTGAGCAAGACCAAGCCGCTGGTGGCGCAAGCCGCCAAGGACGGGTCCCTCGTGTTCGGCATCGTCACCGGCGTCATCAAGGGTGGCGTCGAGGTAGACGTCGACGGCCTTCGCGCCTTCGCGCCCGCTTCGCACATGGACGTTCGGCTCGGCGCCGATCTCTCGCCGCTCGTCGGCAAGCGGCTCCCGTTCGCGGTGAGCCAGTACGGCAAGCGCGGTCGTGACGTGGTGCTCTCGCGCCGCGCCATGCTCGAGGCCGAGGCCAAGGAGCACCGCGAGGCGGCGCTCAAGAACATCCAGGTGGGCGCAGACGTCGACGGCGTGGTTCGCACCGTCGTCACCTTCGGCGCGTTCATCGACATCGGCGGCATCGAGGGCCTCGTGCCCCTGAGCGAGATGAGCCACAACCGCAGCGACGGCCCCAGCGACGTCTTCAAGGTCGGCGAGACCGTGAAGGTGAAGATTCTCCGGGTCGACGATCGCGGCAAGCTCTGGCTCTCGCGTCGCGCGACCCTGCAGGATCCGTGGGCCGCCGTCGCCGAGAAGTACGCGGTCGGCACCCGGCACACCGGCAAGGTCGTTCGGCTCCACCCGGCGGGCGCCTTCGTGGAGCTCGAGAGCGGCGTCGACGGTCTCGTCCGCAAGGGCGATCTGTCGGTGAAGCGCATCGAGCACCCGAGCGAAGTGGTCAAGGAAGGCGAGTCCATCGACGTCGTCGTCTCGGCCATCGACTCCCGCGGCAAGCGCATCGCGCTGCACCGGGCGCCGGAGGGCGATCAGGCCAACGAGCCGCCGCAGAAGGTCGCGCTCAACAAGAGCGTGAAGGTCGTGGTGGTCCTGGCCGAGGCGGCCGGTGTGGTGGTGCGCATCCTCGGCGTCACCGGCTGGCAGTCGCGGGGCTACATCACCGGTGGCGGCACCGGTACCGCCCGCGGCACCGAGCTTCGGAAGATCTTCCCCACCGGCAAGGAGCTGGACGCGAAGGTCATCGACATCGACGCCAAGCGCGGCGAGGTGAAGCTCTCCATCAAGGCCCTCAACGAGGATACCGAGCGCAACGCCTACCAGCAGTATCGCCAGCAGGTGAAGCGCGAGGCCAAGTTCGGCACCTTCGCCGACCTCCTCGCCAAGCGCAACTCCGGGCAGTAAAACTGCCTGCAGGTTGCACCGAAGCCCGCCTCTTCCGGAGGCGGGCTTTTTCTATTCCAGCACCACCGCGGGCAGGTTGCCGCCGCTGGTTTCCGGCGCTCCGCCGCGGTCCTGCGCGTCGCCCAGTCCGAGCTGTCCGTGGTCGTTCTGACCCCAGCACTTGAGGACGCCGCTCGCCAGGAGCGCGCATGCGTGCGCGCGTCCACACGTCAGCTGCGCGGCGGCGTTTCCGGCTCCCAGGTCCACCGGGGCGAGGGCGGCGCCCATGGTGCCGGGCGATGCGCCCCGGGGATTGCCGTCGCCCAGTCCGAGCTGTCCGCGGTCGTTCTTGCCCCAGCACTTCACGCGACCGTCTTCCGCGAGCGCGCACGAGAACGCTTCGCCGGCGCAGAGCGAGTGGGAGACGAAGCCCGCGCCCAGATCGATGCCGCGGAGGTCGAGCATGTCGCGCTTGGCCGAGCCGACGTCGCTGGCGGCGCCGCTGCCGAGCGCTCCAGCATCTCCGGCGCCCCAGCACACGGTCTCGAAGTCGTCGAGGATGGCGCAGTTGTGAAGGCTGCCCGCGGCCACCAGGAGCGGCGAGCGCCGGGTGCCGCCGGTGTCGACGCCGAAGTCGATGGTGCCGAGCTTGCCCATCTCGCCTGGGCCGTTGCCGCGGGCCGCGGTGTCGCCCTGGCCGAGCTGCCCCCGCGTGCCCGACCCCCAGCACTTGAGCGCGGCGCCCCCCGCACCGTCGAGGAGCGCACAGGTGTGGGCCCGCCCGGCCACGATGCTGCGCGCCGGCGCCGCCAGCGTCACCGAAGGCAGGGCCTGCATGTCGCCGCTCTTGGACCCGAGCGTCTGCCCGCTGTCGTACCCGAGCTGACCCGAGGACCCGAGGCCCCAGCAGCGCACGTCGCCGCGACCTTCGAGCGCGCAAGCGTGAGCGTCGCCCGCGCTCAGACCCTGGAGCGCGCTCATCGGGAGCGCGGGAAGAGCGGCGAGGCCGCCGTTCACCTGGGCTGTGCCCTCGTTGCCGAGGCGCCCGTTCTCGCCCGAGCCCCAGCACTTGGCTATCCCCCCGGAGAGGAGCGCGCAGGTGTGGGCCGCGCCGAGCGCCACGTCCAC
>Ga0075163_10003163_pt1 | contig 22200 bp, 17 predicted proteins | sample JI1023141ADNA_FD_71478 | JGI IMG/M metagenome (GOLD analysis project Ga0075163, IMG submission 71478) | Wastewater effluent complex algal communities from Wisconsin, to seasonally profile nutrient transformation and Carbon sequestration -... | ecosystem: Engineered > WWTP > Effluent > Algae... | reverse complement strand
AGACCTTAATTGCCCATATCCAGGGAGCAGCTCCCACATTTGAAGGCAAGCAAGTCTCTCAAAAGATGCAAAACATTATCCTCAAAGCGCTTGAGGTTGACCCATTAAAACGCTTTGCCGCAATGGAAGACTTTGGCAATGCTGTCCATAAAAAGAAACATGTCAAAGCCAGCTTTGGCAAGCGCCTAAGCTACTATCGTCAAAAATTCAAAAAGGATAATAGCTACAAACTACTCGCCTTTGCCATACTGGCCACTGTATCGAGTGCCACATTTTTTACGATAAACGCCTTTATCGAGCCAGAGATGCCAGTGGCAAACCGCAGCAATTATCTCAAATGGTACGAACGCGCACTCACTTATAAAGAAAACGGCAAGCTCGATAAATATCGCCAGGCTCTGATAGAGAGCAACCGCTTACAACCGCTGCATATCGAGGGGGCCTTTCAGTTAGCAAAGCTCTATATGCAATCAAATGAATATGACAAAGCGCAAAAAACAATTGAACAAATAAAACAAGTATTACCAGCAAACCGAGCAAAAGAATTTGCCCAAATTAGTGGTGCTAACTACTTTAGCCTAGATCAGCCAGAAAAAGCCCGTACCTGCCTTTTGGATATACTCAAAATAGATAGTACGGACTATTACGCCCTGTCAAACTTAGCAAAGTTAGAATATGCCGCAGGCAATAACGACATAGGCACAGACTATCTAACAAGAGCCTTTGCTAGCAATAAAGAAGAAGCGCTCAAAAACAGTGAAGGGCTTTTAGCCTATCTAGAAAGTAAACATCTAGCAGAAGCCAATAAGGCTGCCAGTGCTGTTGTAGAAAGTTATCGGAAAGCCGCGAAATGAAATCACCGGGCGACAAAACTGAACTGGAAGAAAGAGTAAACGTTGAGAAGTCACTGGTCAACACTGACAAAGCCGAAATAGTGGCAGTAGATTTATCTCTCCTGCCTAAAATCGGCGATACAGTTAATGGCTTTTATCGCATAGTGGAGCAAATCGGCACTGGTGGCATGAGTGTCGTATTTAAAGCCGAACATCTAGCCATGCGTAAGTTTGTTGCCATCAAATATCTGGCAGAAGCGATTGCTCAGGACCCAATTGCTGTGCAGAGATTTCAAACTGAAGCTCAGGCACTGGGAGCTCTCGATCATCCGGCAATAGCAGCAGTACTGGATTTTGGCGTCGACCAGGAAAGAGACCTACCTTACTTGATTATGGAATATCTAGAGGGACAGACTCTGGCCGAACTAATTCAGATAAACGGCTCACTGCCGCCCACTGACGCCAGAGATATCGCCATTCAACTAGCCGACGCGCTAGCCCATGCCCACGACCGCAAAGTTATCCACCGCGATCTCAAACCGTCAAACATTATCGTGCAATCAGTTGAAACACAGAAGGCAGCACTAGATACAGTACCAGTGTCTATAGCGGATCTAGAGCAAAACAAATACAAAGTCAAAATCATGGACTTTGGTATTGCCAAAATCCTGCAAGAAGAAGGAGGCACTCGAGCCAACCTGACTGGCACACAAGATATCCTGGGTAGTCCTGATTACATGAGCCCAGAGCAGTGCTTAGGCAAGCAGACAGACGGTCGCACTGACATTTACAGCCTCGGCTGTGTACTTTTTGAAATGCTTACAGGCAAGCCGCCCTATCGCTGCGAAACACCAGTGCAAACAATATTGCGCCACATAGGCGACTATGCACCTGATTTTGGCAACACCAGCATGCCACAAAATCTGAGAGGACTGATTGAGAGTTGCCTGCAAAAAAAGGCAGAAGATCGCCTGTCCTCAATGACACAAGTAAAACAGGCTCTGGCAAGCAACGCCTTGCTCAAAGTATCGCTACCGACCAAACTCAAAAAGCTCAGTCACAGAGCCAGACATGATCTTGTTTTTAGTGGTGTAATTGTGCTTTTGCTTATCGGGGTCGGCGCCATTATCTACAATATTGCCGATAACAATAATATGCTCAGTGACTACCATGTGCGCGATCAAAAGAGTGCCGAAGACTGGTATCAGGCCGGGCGTTTTTATCATGTCGACAAACGCTTCGAAAAAGCGATTCCTTTGTTTAACCATTCAATAGCCATAAAACCCATGGATAAGGCTTACTCACGACTAGCCAATGCCTATTTTGAGACTGGGCAATTTAAGCAGGCAATACTGGCAGCCCAAAAAGCTGTTGACTTAAATCCCAGCCACTCGCAGCTACGCCGCTTTTTAGCGGACTATCTCGATAGTGATATGCGCTTTGAAGAGGCCGGCAAAGAACATCAAAAAGCTGTCTCGCTTGCTAGCAGCGAGCTAGAGCGCGTGCGCAAAGATTACGCCAATGCCAGAGCACCAGGCAAGACCGTCAATCCAGTAGAACGCCTGGCCCAGGACGGTCGCCTAAAAGTAGCTGAAGATAATCTCAAAGGTACAATTAATAGAGCAAAAGTACATAACAAAAATCTCGGCAACTACAAAGAAAACATCGATCTCACTAGATTGTATCTAAAATATTTCCCTGATGATAAAGCCGGGCAAGACTTGCTGGACAAACATAAAGACGACAAATAGAGCAGCAAAAATTGTTGCTTGCTTTACAAAGCATTGACTGCAAATTTTTAGACCTCATAATGGAATTCTATGCAAAACACAATTTACATGCCTAAAGTTCAACTCGCTGTCCCTCAAGGATGGCAGGAGGAGCGCGTCTTCAATTAAAACTCAAACCAGGTTTTAAGTCGATGCAGCTCCCATATTTGGGAGCTTTTTTTTGGCCTTTGGCCGGCAGTATTAACGGTTTGCAAGCTCGAACCATATTGAACAAATCACCAAACATATAACAGGAGATGATCAGTGTCATCATGAACGCCGTTGAAACCGTAGAGTTGAAAAAATCTTTTAGCCTCAAAACAGGGCTCTTCAGTAGAGCTAAAGCCAGCACTATTGTGGCAGTAGAAGGCATCACTCTCACTGTCCCCGAAGGACAGGCGGTCGCTTTTGTCGGACCCAACGGTGCCGGTAAATCAACCACAATTAAGATGCTTACAGGTATCCTCAAACCAACCTCTGGCAAAGCCCGAGTCCTTGGCTTTGATCCCTGGAGAGAGCGTCAAAAGCTAGTCAAAGAAATAGGTGCAGTCTTTGGTCAGCGCTCACAATTGTGGTTGCATCTACCACCAAAAGACACTTTTGATCTGTTAGCCCAAATCTATGATCTTGGCAAACACGACTATAAAGTACGTCGAGATTTGCTGGTTGAGCGCTTTGAGCTTGGCGACTTTATCGACACGCCAGTGCGTAAACTCTCATTGGGTCAGCGCATGCGTTGTGAGATAGCGGCCAGTCTATTGCACCGTCCGCGGTTGCTCTTGCTAGATGAGCCCACCATCGGTATCGATGTGGTAGCAAGGCAAAGGTTGAGAGAGCTAATCTGTCAGTGGAATAAAGAAGAAGGCCTGACAGTCTTCCTCACTAGCCACGACACCGGCGACATCGCCTCTGTAGCCAGTCGTATGGTTTTAATCAATCACGGACGAATTGTCCTGGACGATACAGTTGCCAGTGTCAGCCAGACCGTAATCCAAGAAGGTCTCGAAGGAGATCTCGAACAAGTCATAGCCCACTTGTTTGCCCAGCCGGCAGCAAGTAGTGCCGGACTGAGAGGATAACTATGATAAAAATACTCAAACAAATCTGGGCGGTGACAAAAGTCTCCGCCCGGTCCAACCTCGCCTATCCTGGCGAGGTGCTGGGCCGCACTGTCTTTATGGCTGTAATCCTCTATATCTTTCTCAAGTTATGGCAGGCTACTTATAGCCAGAGCGGTGCCACCAGATTAGGTGATATGACTCTGGCTCAAATGCTCTGGTATTTGACCATCACTGAATCTATCTATATGTCTGCACCCAGACTGACTCGACAAGTCGATGAGGACGTGCGCACAGGCACGCTGGCAGTAAGGCTTATCAAGCCCATGAGCTATCCGCTTTACTGCATCAGTTTTTGCCTGGGCGAGCGCTCAGTTAGATTTGTCTTTAACTTGCTCATTGGTGCCGTCATTACCTTTTGTCTGGTAGGAGCCGTGCCAGTAAGCCCGTTTAGCCTGGCCATGCTGGCAGTTGCCTGCTTGTTTGGTTTTATCCTGGATGCCTTTGGTCAACTGATTGTTGGACTTGGCGCATTCTGGCTTGAGGATACAAGCGGTCTGTTTTTGATTTACACCAGACTGGTAATGATTTTTGGAGGGATGCTTATCCCTCTTGAGTTGTTTCCCCACTGGCTAAAAGAGATTGTTGTTTTTACACCATTTCCCTATTTAGTCTATGGTCCGGTGCATTTGTTTTTACATCCCAGCCTGACAGAGTTTGTGGTGCTGCTTAAAAGCCAATTGATTTGCATATTGGCTCTTGGATTAGTTGCTGCTTTTGTCTACGGCCAAGCTAAAGCGCGTATCTGCGCTCATGGAGGTTAGTCATGTGCAAACAATGGACTAAATGCAAAAGCTATCTCAAACTTGTAGCTGCCTATATTCGCCTCAATTGCAATATTCAACTAGAGTACAAAGGAGCCTTTGTTTCGCAGTTTGCCGCCATGTTTTTAAACAATTCAGCATGGCTTGCATTCTGGCTATTATTCTTTGACCGCTTCCCTGTGGTCAAAGGCTTTGGCCAAAATGATGTAGTCACGCTGTGGGCCATTTGTGCAGCGGGGTTTGGTCTATCCAGCACCTTTTTTTATAACGTGCAGGAGCTGGCCCCGCTCATAGGCCGCGGTCAACTGGACACATGGATGCTCTATCCAAGGGCACTCCTGCCACATCTGGCCCTGGGCAAAATGAGTGCGACGGCCGTGGGCGATTTGGCTTTTGGCTATATCACCTATGTCCTTTTAGTGCGCCCTGACTGCGCCCACTTTGCCCTCTTTGTTCTGCTCACTTTGTCAGTAGCCATGCTCTTTGTAGGCTTTAACCTGATCAGAGGGAGTCTGGCATTCTTTGTCGGTAACGCTGAGGTATTGTCGGAGCAATGGTTCTTTTCGATGATTACATTCTCGACTTATCCCAGCTCGCTTTTTGATGGTTGGGTCAAGCTTGTACTCTACACACTGATTCCGGCTGGCTTTGTCAGCGGTCTACCGGTAGAAGCTCTCAAGCACTTTGACCTGACTTGTGCAGCACTAGCTCTGGCTGGAGCATTTGCCATGTTGCTTGTGGGTATATTTTGCTTTTATCTGGGCTTAAACCACTATCAATCAGGCAATCTCATCGAAATGCGTAATTAGGAGCAAAAAGGGAGGCATGCCTCCCTTTTTGTTGTAAACTCATAACCTCGTAACAAGGTCAGGCATTTGTCAAAAACCACAGTCGGGACATTGATAGTGTTGCTAGCTCTAACCGGCGCTAGTAAAGCAGACGCAGCGACAAAGTCTGGTGCCAATAAGCCCTCTGGCTCCAAAGCGGCAGCCAAACAGGCATTTGCCACCACCGGCGGTGAGTGGCAAAAAGAAATGTCTTTAGCTCAAGAGCTAATGGCTGCCCAAAATTTACAAACAGCTGAGAGTCATTATCAGAAAGCCTTGACTTATGTAAGCGCTCAGGACTCGGCTAATTTTGCCCACACCCTGCAGGGTCTGGGGCTGACTAAATACTACCTCGATGATTTTAGGGCGGCTGCTACTCTATTTGAAAAGACCCAGGATGTAATTGATCAGGCAAAAATCACCGACATCTGGATGGTAGAACTCAATTACGAGATGCTCTCGCGCGCTTACCGCCACTTAGATCAACCTAACCGCTCCGAAATTTATGCCTTAAAGGCACTGGACTTTAGTGCTGCCAAAATAGGTAAACAAACCCGCACCTATGCTCTGTGCCTGCGCAATATTGGTATTTTGCGCCATGGTCAACACCGCTACATAGAAGCCGAAGAATATTTTAGTCAATGTCTTGATATCCTCAAAAAAGCTCCAGATACCTCCAAAGACGTGATGGAAGACCTGATCAGTCTGAGAGAAGAAAATCTAGCCAGTCTGGACAAGCTCAAGTCTCTAAGCGTTGGCAAATAGAATTTGCAGCAAAATTTAAAGCGCAAACAAAATAATTTCACCAATTAATCCTGGCGCAAGGATAAAGCTATTTCGTGGCAAAGTTTTAAAGAAGCAAAATGTAGTAGCATCCTACACTTGCACAGATGTATGCAACCCAAGTACAGGAAAGAGGACAGTTATAAAATGACTTCTCAAAAGCTAGCAAAAGTCGCCCTTATAGCGATCACTCTTTGCATCGCCTCCGCTCAAATGCCCCAGGCGATGGCTAAGAAAGTTACCAAAACCAAGACCGTCGTCACAAAAACCAGTACTCAAACAACTGATTTGAGCTCTCAAATCCGCGCCCAGGTGGCAAAATTACAAAAGGGTCTGGCAGATGCGGACTACAAAGCAATAGGCGCATTGTGGAGCAATGACGGCACTTACACAGGCTCAGAGGGCGCTGAGTACAAAGGTCGCGACGCAGTCCAAAATAGATTTAAAGATGTCATTGCCGAAGGCGGCAAACAACTGGTCATGCTTGATGTGCTCAGTGTGCGCTCGGTGGCAGAGAACGTGGCAATTGCCGAGGGTGTTGTCCGTAGAAAAACATTGCCGATAAGTATCAGTCCCGAAACTCGCTTCACCATGGTACTGAGCAAACAGGGCGGCAACTGGCTCGTTGATAGCGCAGTCGAAACACCAATGACAGCTGTAGCCAGCGTCAATCCACTCAAAGACTTGAACTGGATGATCGGTTACTGGTCAGCCCAAAACAACGGCGGCTCAGTCAAAATGAAAGCTGAATGGGCAGCCAATCAAAACTTCATCACCTGCTCCTATGAGACTAAAAAATCACCCGAGAGCCCTGCTGTAGACAGCAAACAAGTAATCGGTTGGGACCCCAGAGAAGAGCGCTTTGTCTCCTGGCACTTTGACTCCAATGGCGGCTATGGTCACGGTACCTGGGAAAAAGTTGGCAATAAATGGGTCGTACGCGCCGGTGGCATGGACCGTGATGGCAGTGTCAACGCATCGACAACCCTCCTTACTTATAACGACCAGGATTCATTCACGTTTCAGTCAGTAGACCGCTCGGTAGACGGAGTTCCGTTTTCGGATGGCGTGCCATTAAAAGTACAGCGCATCACCAAGTAAAACTCGACACCGACTTTCTGATCACCAACTTCTACTGATCACCAACTACTACTGATCACCAATTAAATCCGCGCACGTCACACTTATCAAAGGAAATGACAGTGATAAAAAATACTGCAAAAGTGCTTCTAGCCTTATCTCTTGGCTTTATGGTGGTAGTCCCAGCCTACGGCCGCGGTGGCTTTGGCGGTGGCGGCTTCGGTGGCTTCCGTGGCGGCGGCGGTGGCGGCGGTGGCTTTCGTGGCGGCGATGGCGGCGGATTCAGCGGCTTTCGTGGCGGTGATAGCGGTGGATTTCGCGGCGGTGATGGCGGCTTTGGCGGTATGCGCGGAGGCGAAAGCGGTGGTTTTGGCGGTCTCAGTGGCGGCGGTGAGAGCCGTAACTTTGGCGGTGGCTTTGGTAGCATCAGTGGTGGCGAAACCAGAGGTAACTTTACCAGCGGCATAGCCGGCCGCTCAGGTGATGGTGGTCTCGGTGGTTATGCCGGCAAAGGTAATATTGGCAACGGCAATTTTGGCAGCGGTAATCTCAAAGACCAGGGGCAAAACGTCCGCAGCAACTTCCAGAATGGCAATGTCAACCGCGGCAATTTTGACAACAACACAATAAACAAAAATAACGTCAACGTAGATCGCAATGTCAACGCTTACGGCAATGGCAATGGATACCGCGGCTACGGCGGCTATGGTTATGGCGGTCACCCTTACGCTAACGGATACGCCCATGGCTATGCCAATGGCAACCACGGCTACTGGGGCTATCCAGGTGCCTGGGGATGCGCTGGATGGAGTGAAGCATCAGCCTGGACATTTATGGGTCTATCTACTCTCAACTCATTCTTAGGCCTGGGTATGATGGGCATGGCTATGGACAATAACAGCAAACCGCAAACCACAAACATCACATATCAAGGCGACACTGTATACAACAACGGGCAACCAGTGGGCTCATCACAAGCCTACTACCAACAAGCACAGCAACTGGCAGCGCAGTCCTATCAACAGGGTATCAATCAGGGACTACAGATGGGTGGCGACAACAGCTATGGAGCTAGCGCTCCAGCTGATCAGGGCATGGCCACAGGTGACTGGAAAGCACTCGGTGTATTTGGTCTGGCTGAGCCAGGACAGACATCAAGCAATATGCTTTTGCAATTGGCTATCAATAAAGATGGTGTTGTGAGAGGCAATTATCTCAATCAATTGACCAACGAAAAATCTCAGGTTTATGGTGCTCTAGACAAAAAAACGCACCGCATCTCCTGGACTATCGGACAAAACAATAGCACTGTATTTGATACCAATCTGGCAGACATAGCCAATGATGATAGTCAGGTCCTGGTGCATTATGGTCCAGATAACACTCAAAAGATGGCGCTCATTCGCCTGCCTGCACCGACCAATACCGATAGCGGCAACGGCAACACTAGCTCGCTCAATCTAAAGACAGTCGGAGCCAGTTAATGGCGGAGCTGCCCATACCAGCTCAAATTGACAAAATCAGTGACGCTGAGCTTTTGCGTGTCTGGACAGTAGAGGGCGCTCTGGCAGTGCGCAGTAATCCTGGTGTGCACGTCGACCCGGCCTTTTACGGAGTGGTCCTGGCAGATCTCGTCAGCCATCTAGCGCAAATCACCGCCCGTGCCACAGGTTTAAGCCCCGAGCAATGTAAAGCTGACATAATCAGTGCCTTTGACCGGGAGCTACATCCCAGTGAGTGAACTGTTAGCGCCTGATGGCGTCTCTACCGACAAAGACCGCGAACTAATTCGGATCTGGTTTGCTCGAGCTGGGGCTTCGGCTGTATCAATCGATACCTGCCTGAGTAATCCAGCCATGAATGGCCGGCTGATACTGGACTTGGCCATAGCCATAGCCCGCGACTATGCGGCAAGCGGACAATATCCCGGTACTGCCGAGGATGCTTTTGCCCGTATCCTGGCGTTACTAAGAGCTGAGCTTGAGTCAGAGCGAGACAGCGGGCAAGTCTCGAGCGATTTTAAAGACCAGCAATAAACAGGGTCTAATGTAGCCACAGCTGGCTCTTGGTAACATCGCATGACCGAGAGTACCTAATAATGTCTGAGCTGCTCAATATCATCTATGCCGTACTTGGCGTATCACTAATTGTGATGGTATTGTCTGACGTCTTTCAATCAATTATCGTGCCTCACTATCTGCCCAGAGGGATGAGACTGTCACCACTACTGGTATCAAAGCTGATGTGGCTGCCCTTGCACCGCTGGATGCTCAAACATACCCGTGACAATAAAGCCGAAACAGCGCTAACTATGTTTGCACCAGCTGCAATGATGGCTCTTTTGACATTTTGGCTAGCAGTAGTGACAATCGGTTATGCCCTGATACTATTTGCAGTGAGAGCCCATGTGCAGCCGCCCTTGCCTGACTTTGAATCAGCTCTGTATTTTGCCGCCAGCTCTGTTTTGACAATCGGATTTGGTGATGTGGTGGCATGTGCGTCACTGGGTCGATTGACTGTCATTTGTGCAGCTCTATCTGGACTTGTACTTCTGGCAATTGCAGTCTCTTATATGTTTGCCATTCAATCGCATTTTCATTCAAGAGAAGTAGCATCGCAAATAATTTCATCAAGACATGGTCACAGTGGCAATGGTGCTGTCTTTTATCATTGCCTTAAAACCGAAGGCAACAGTGCAAGCAGCCTGGAACTAGCAGAAAGATGGATTACCGAAATCAATCAAAGCCACGCAGCCTATCCACTGCTCTTGTACTTCCGCTCACGCAGCCCCAAAGCGTCCTGGCTCTTGCAACTAAATGTGGTGCTTGATGCTGTCACCATAGCGCTGGCAATGCAAGAATCAGAGCATCACTCGCTACACAAATCAATTTATCAAAACGGCTGCCGAGCTGTTGATACTTTTAGCACCTATCTAGCTCTCAAAGAGCAAATCAAAGTGTTTAAGCAAGATCCTGTGGTCTTTGAGGAGATATTTAGAACACTGGGAGCCGAAGACCCACGTAAGGCAGCAAACAAGTTTGCCAGCCTGAGACAGCGCTATTATCCATCACTCTTTGTTTTATCCGACTACTTTTTGATTTACCTGCCACCCCTGAGCGTGGTCAATGGACATCGCATCGCAATGGACGCTGAGTCACTCTCGCAGCAAGTCAACGAAATAGCCTACATCGAGTCTCCGACCATACCTCCGGGCTCTGGATTTATCTTTAAATAGCGACTGGCGGCAAAACAAAACTATCTGCTTCTAGCCATACGAGTTTGAGCGGTGTTGTCAGACCAGGCAACAACAAAACCATTGCGGGGTCCCATCATGCGCATCAAACGCTCTGGCTCAACGGGCTTATCATGGCCAAATGCAGAGTTATTGTGTCTATCTGGATCGCCTATGATATAGCGACCATTAGAGTCTCTACCAGCGATGTAGATGTAGTGAGCATTACCAGTATGTGGATTGATCACTTTGGCTACAGCAGAGCGTCCTTGATCCAGCTCTTTATTGAGGTCCTGCATCGCTTTGGGTCCAACATTGCCAAAGCCATAGTCATAAGCTTTAGCCTTAAGGTCTAGAGAGCGTAACTGATTAGCCATGGTCTCTAAAGTACCGCGATAACCATGATTAGTGACACCGGCTAACTCCTTAAAGCTATGGGTCTCACGTCCATAATTCATTGGTCTACCAGTCACCTGGTCAGCATGCAACATACCCATGGCAAAGGCGGAACAACTCTTACCATCATCCTGATGATTGTAGAAGCTGCGGCGATCAGCGGCAGTACGAGTGACCTTGCCCATACCAGCCTCAGTAGTCTGAGGAGCTTTATCTGGCTGGACTTCAGGTCTCTCGGCCTGTTGCGGTTTGGTTTGCTCTAGGCGTGGAGCTGGTGCTTGAGCTTCTACTCTTGCAGCTGGCGCAGGCACTGGAGCCGGTGCTTCTTTACGTTGTACCGGTGCTGGTGCTTCTACTCTTGCAGCTGGCGCTGGCACTGGAGCCGGTGCTTCTTTACGTTGCACTGGTGCTGGTGCTTCTACTCTTGCAGCTGGAGCTGGCACTGGAGCCGGTGCTTCTTTACGTTGCACTGGTGCTGGTGCTTCTACTCTTGCAGCGGGCGCTGGCACTGGAGCCGGTGCTTCTTTACGTTGTACCGGTGCTGGTGCTTCTACTCTTGCAGCGGGTGCAGGCACTGGAGCCGGTGCTTCTTTACGTTGTACCGGGGCAGGTGCTTCTACTCTTGCAGCGGGGATCTTTGCACCCGTGCCGACTTTGCTAACACTGCTTTCACGGTTATGCTGACTCCACCAGTCACCGCTATAAGATGCTTCGCGACCACTACTAGCACGTTGCTTTTCAATTTGGTCACCACGCTCTACTGCTCTCAGTACTGGGTGGGTACGACCGCTACTGTCCTTGGCATACAGCTGGATCAGATGAGCGTTCTTGCCTATATCCTGTTTGCCAATTTGAAATTCGCGCTCTTTGCCAGCATCATTTAGAGTGACATGGACTCGTCCATGAGCATCTTTAGTGCCGTCTTTGTAGAGTGAATTTAGTGCTTCAATTTTTTGCTTAATTGATGCATCTGGAGCTTCGAGTGCCTTCTTAGCAGCAGCACTGCGCTCTTCGAGAGAGCCTGGCTGTGCAGGTTTTTCCAGTGCTTTGGGCACTTCCACTGTTCTTGCCGCTTCGGCTGGCTTGGTCGTTTCCAAAGGTCTAGCTGGCGGCACGGGCTCAGCAGAGCGCGGCACTACAGGAGCCGCATCATTTGAGCGTGGCGGTACACTGGTAACAACTTCATTTGGGGCGCGCTTTATTTGCGCCTCGTTAAACTTGATACCATCAAGTGCATTTGGTGCAACACTACTACGATTGATTTCAGGTTTAATTGGCTCTCTTACAGTCGGTTGTTGCTCTAGTAATGGTTTAGCGGGCAGCACGGTTGGTCTTTGCTCTGGAGCTTTAGATTGCTGCGGTGCCGGCTCAACAGGCTTAGGGGGTCCATCCACTCTAACCTTACCTTGCATGATATCGCGCAATGAGGGTTGCTCGGAGGGATTTGCCTTTGGCACTCCGGGTCTGACTGTCTCCGCCTGAGTCGGAGGAGGAGCCACTTCGCGTCTTTGAGGGGGCTGTACGACAGGTCTTTCTGGCGGTGCGGTGGGCACAGGAGCACGAGGGACTTCTACCGGTCTAGGCGCAGCAACTGGGGCTTCACCAGGCTTGCCCTTGGGTCGACTAACAGGCTCAAAAGTTACAGAAGGCACAGCCACTGGTAGTTCATCAGCAGCTTTCTCCGTCTTCCTGGCTGGTTGAGGAGCCTCTGGGACAGCGGCTCTATCAACAGTTTGGGATTCGGGGCGTGCCGGCATTTGTGCAGGTGCTGGCGCGTCTTTAGCCCGCTCGCCTCTAAGCTTTTGCGCTTCCAGAGCTCTGCCGATATAGATGCTGGGCATACTACCGTGCGGTCCACCACGTCCCGGTGTGAGTTCGTTGCTGTAGTTAAATACCATCGAATGCTTATTTAACTGAGCGGGATCGAGAGCCTTACCATTTTTAAAATCCTTAGCCATAGTGCTCTCAGGCAACTTAGCAGCTTTGAGCATGTCCTGGACATTCTCAGCCTGTTTACGACTGTTACCCATGTAACTAGCTGATACGTTGGTAAGGTGCTTATCGCCGTTGGCAAAGTCTTTAAGATGGGAGCCAATCCAGTTAGTAGTGGCACTTTGCCCAACAGTATCTATCAAAACAAGATCTTTAACCTTTTTACCAATCTCGTTATTGCCAAGCATCAAATTTGTGGCATAGCCGCCAGCTGAGTGACCGATCATGGTGACGTCTTTAACATCGCTCAGGCCTTTACCAGAGAGACCAGGAGTGCGCTGCAATGCTTGATTGATCATGGCATCAAATGCACCACGATTATCCAGGCCACCCATAGAATTGACTGTTGAACCAGGCTTTGTCTGCCACTCGGGCATCACCAGCACTGTATTTGGTGGCGCCTTGCGCATTTGCTCTTCGATATTGGCGTGACGCAAACTGCTGCTGACAGTATTGCCCTGTCCATGATTGTAAACAACAAGGTTAATAGGCTTAGCAGGATCGAAGTTTTCAGGTACACGGACAACTGCATCCGGGTTACCATGCAGACCAGAGTTTTGTCTCAGCCCCTGGATCTCGTAGGTACGAGAGGGCTTGTCTCCGCTCTGGGGCGGACCACCGGGCTCTACTTCTCTTACAGCAACTTGTGCATCGGAGCGCTCATTTGGATTGCGACGGCCGGGCGCTCCAGTTTTATCGCGGTAGCCTGCCAGAATAAGCCCACGCTCCTCGCTATCAGTGCCAGGAGCAAACGGATTATTACGACTATCAGCGCCTGGGGCAAAAACGTTATCCCGACTACCAGCAACAGCAAGCTGTAGCATGCCATCTTGCTTATTGCCTGTTAGTTCAAAACCTTTGAGAAATTGCGCATCCTGAGCAGTATTGGCGGGCACACCCGACTTCATCAAATCCACACGGTCGACATTTGGCAGAGTGTTGTCTGGCTTCGACCGATCGTTTACTTCTCTTTGCTGATCAGCACCGGCTGGTGGATTATGCGCTTGTTGCTCAACATTACCTGATGCCATAAGGACCTCGGAAAAGAAAATTGGGGTGTTGATTGCTGGTAAAAATAAAGCCACGGTGTTATCCGTGGCAGCATAGTATTTAAAAAGGTGTGAAATTTCCGTGAAAGTGCTCGATTTAAGTAATTAAACCGGCGCTCTCAATCAAGCCAACTGACTCTGGAACAAATCCTGGGAAGACATCTTGAACACTGCGGTTACCAAGAACACCAGTGAGCACCTCGCTCAAGACCGAGCGATAGTCTATCTGTATTTTTAGTCCCGTAGGTCCAAGCAGATACTGAGCTTGCTCCTCATCCTCAACCAGTCCTGGCCATTTACCAAGGATTTTGCCACCCTTGACCTTGGCACCGAGAGCAAACATGGTAAATCCACGTCCGTGATCCGTACCTAGTGAGCCATTTTGATAGGATCGGCGACCAAACTCAGTCATGACGATAGTAGTGACTCGATGGCGCTCCTTGAGTAAGTCGCGATCAAATGCGCTTAGAGCAAGGGACAGCTCACCCACATTGTCGGCGTGCAAGCCCGTGGTACCACCCTGAAAAAAGTGTGTATCCCAACCATTGTGGTCGATGCAAGCCACCTCCAGACCAACGTTTGCCTTAATGAGTCGGGCGATTTCTCTCATACCATCACCAAGTGAGCCAGCCGGATACTCAACACCAGCCAGTGGTTTGTAGGCTCGGTCGCTCAACTTTTGCACCTGATCAAGCAGTTTGAGTGTGGCCAGACCAGGCTCACTGAGCACACCGACATCAGCCCCATAAAGACTAGCAAGCGCAGCACAGACATTGGCAGGGTCCTCGGCTGGTGTCTTGAGCCTCAAAGCATCGACGTTGGTGATAGCGCTAGCGCCGTGGGCACCGCGCAGAGACTCCGGTATGGTAGTGCCTATAGCTACAGCCGACAGGGGCTGGTCAGGGTCTGACTGACTGCGCAGGTGACGCCCGAGCCACCCACCACCTATAGTGCGGCGATAGGCTTCTCCGTGTTCCATTTGATCCTGTGCTTCAAAATGTGAACCGGTAGGATTATCCGTGCCCACCGCCTGGATTGCTGTCAGTCTGCCATCCTTGTATATATCGACCAAGGGCGCCATACGGGGGTGCATGGCGTAAAAATCATCCAGCCGCAATGCGCACTGACTATTGCCTGGACTATCTTTTTGACTGGCGCTTAGACCAGCGCTTTTAGCGGGAGGCGGCACAGCAAGACCTGGACGAGCTTTGTAGTAAGCATCGTCGCCATAAGGGATAAACATATTGAGGGTATCGGCTCCGCCGCGCAAAAAGACACAGACCAGCACATGGTCATGCTCACGCCCGCTTCCTTTGAGCGCCAACTTGCGTAAAAAACTTCTTCTGGTCAGCTTCATCCCTAGTACCTCATAAAGGACGGACTGGAGATAATCATTGCCAAAAGACTGCTTGCCTTAGCCTCAGCAGGCAGAGTGGAGAGAAATTTATCGAGTGTTTTTAACTCAGACTTAGTGGCATCACGCCCCACAAAATAAGACATAAGCAAACCCGGATGCATCAGGTCATCCTTTTTGGCAAGAGCATTGACAAGCGTTGTCACCGACACATCAACTTGAGGCACTTGGTTGGTCGTCAGCGCAAAGGCAAAATTCCAGCGCCAGAGCAATGTGCCAAGCCACGGTGCCGGCTCTTCTGGATAGCCATCGGGAGTGGGATATTGAAACAACCCTTGGCCCATCTTAGTGAGATATTCGATAAGCTCCTCATGGGCAAATGTATCAGCGCCGGTGGCACGCAGTGAGCTAACAATAAAATGAAATGGTCGTTTTACTTTGGCACCAGCGTGCTGGTCAAATTCTTTTGAAGCAAAAATCGTTTGCAGCATCGACTTGATATCACCACCGGTGCGCGTAAAATCAGCGGCCACGGCTTTAACGAGAGAGACTGGCGGCTCATCAGCAACAAAGTGCCGCACTAGTTTTTTGGCTATATAACAAGCCGTAGAAGGATGACTGCAAACAATCTCTATAACACTATCAAGATCTTTGGCACCACCACCGGCAGGTATCTTTTTGCCAAGTACTAATTTGTCGCCATCGTCATGTAGCTCGCTAACAAACTGCACTTGCTCTCTACTTGCTCTCTTATTTAGCTGATAGCCAGTTAGACAGCGTGCCACATTGGTCACATCAGCCTGGGTGTAGCCGCCATCGACACCCATGGTGTGCAGCTCAAGCAATTCTCTGGCATAGTTTTCGTTGGCGCCGCCGCGACTACTCTTTTTGTTTTCGGCGCCATCGAGATAAACAAGCATAGCCGGCGAAAGCGCCGACTCCCGCAAGAGCTTGGGAAACTTACCGAGAGCATGCTGACGGATGACAGTACGATCATCAACTGGTTTTAGATAGATACAATCGCCTTTATCAATGCTGATGTTGAGATGATCCGACCAGAAGCCAACCATGCGCTCAAAGAGCTGACGCTTACTGTAAACAGCCTGCAAGAGCGCATGGCGAATAATATCCTGACGCACCACCTCACGCTTAAATTCAAATGCCAGGCCCGGGTCTAAGACCAGACTCTCAAAGCGCCTTGCCCGCAAATTGCAAATGCCGTCATCGATACTTTCAAAATCAAGTTGCTCTTTAAGCCAGGCCTCTTTGCCTTGCTTTTGTACTCGCTCCAGGTCTCCTGGCCACAGTCCATAGGTGGCACGCGACAAAAGATGAAAAATCGGGTCAATAGCGGCTCCATGAGCGACAGACAGCCGCTCGGGAATAGCCAGACCATTGTCCTGAGTAAAGCTTGTAATGACGCTCTCACAGCCAGTCAATGCCGAAGCCCCTGCTACAGCTGCAGCAGCGCCCAGTAGACTGCGTCTAGTGATTTTGTACTCGGGATCCACCGCTACACCTAAGCTTGTATCAGAGCTTGTGGCGGTTGGTCTCCTGGTGTAATCGAATGCTTACTTTTATCTTTTGCCTTGAAGAAATTGAGAGTGGTAGAACCGCTGCCGATAAGTAGTACGGCAGGCAAAATGACAAACCAGCCAATAAATGGCAAAAGGAAAGAGAGTACCAGGATAGTGCTGCCTCGCATAGTGACACGCCAGGGGCAATCATTGTCACCCGGGGAGGGCAGTTTTTGCCCGACTGATGTGGCCAGCCCAGCGATGCCCACAGAGGCATAAATAACAAAAACCGATATGACAAGCACAACCAGGGCTCCGCCAAGGGACGGTACTTTACTAAGTACTGCCGCCAGGATCGTGGCCACAATAGCCAGAGGTATACCAGTCAAAAAAGCCTTGACCAGTCCACAACTGAGAGATGCCGTGGATGTAGCCACTGCATGGGGCCAAAGCCCGCGACAAAGCAGCCATAGCCCTGGTAAAGAGACCATAACCCCTACAACCACAAGGAAGATAGCCAGCGTGTCAGCTAAAACCATATCGGCTCCTTATCGAGTCACTAAATCATACGGGGCGCCTATTAGCATCCTACCCCAAGCATGCCAAAATGCGACATTGGTATATTAGTTAGTGCCTGTAGTGTTATTTGAGCCAAAGAAGAAGGTCCTAAATTAAATTGACACGACCACGCCTGACCAAATGCCGGACCATAAGCGGGTTCATAAGTGGGATCATAAGTTGGACCATATGTGGGACCTTATACGGGACCACGGCGCTAGTTGCCACCTTAGCACTGGCAAGCATTGCCAATGCACATCCACCATACGAAGGCGAGCTATCGGGATACCCGCCCTGTTTTGATGCAAACGACGGGATTGACCCTCGCTGGGCACAAGACGCTGCCCAAAAGGTCTTATGGGGCATAATCAACCGCAAAGGCGAAATGGTCCTCAGTCCGCAGTTTGATTCAATCCCAGCCACTGACAAATATCAATACTATCCGACCATTAAACTCAACCCTTACTTTAAGAAAGACATATTTGATAAGTCAGGCAAGACTTGCATTGCCAGAGGCGGCAAAGGTGTCAGTGTCTACTGTGAATATCAAGGTATCACCATGGTCGATTTCCATAGAACAACTATGGAAAAGTTCTTTCCGCAATACATCGAGCAAATTACTCCAGCACTAAGACCATTCGGAGCCTGTGGCTATATAGACAAAAACAATCGAGTGCTATTGCCACCGGTCTACACTGAGGCCAGTGATTTTTGTAATGGACATGCACTGGTCACCTGGCAGGGCAAAAGGTATCTAATAGACACAAGTGGCAAACGCATCAGGGACTTAGGTAATTTAGATTTTGAAAACTTTAACGATGGGCTATCCATTGCATCCGACGGTCAAAGCAAATACTTTATCGACCACAATGGCAATAAAGTATTTGGCAAAACTTTTGTCGACGCCAGGTCCTATAACGATGGCACTGCACCGGTGGCAGTGGCAGCACCGCTAGTCGATAAACTCAAACAACTAAATAGAGACAAACAACTCACAATAGGTTTTATAGATACTACAGGCAAACTTGTCACAAGCAAGGAGTATGTCGGAGCCAGACCTTTTAGCGAAGGACTGGCCGCAGTAAGAATTGGGCTCAATTGGGGTTTTATAGATAAAAATGGCAAGGTCGTAATCAAGCCACAATATGACCAGGCTCAGTCCTTTTCTGATGGCTTAGCCCCAGTGCGCACAGGAGCAAATTGGGGTTACATCGATAAAACTGGCAAGTTTGTGATCAAGCCACAATTTCGCTATTGCGGTGAAACAGTGATGGAAGATCCCAAAGAACACATCACAGCTAAGCGATTTACTGAGGGCATAGCCATTGCCTACCTGCCCAATGAAGGTTGGCGCTATATCGACAAAACAGGCAAAGCACTTTTTGACTTCAGAGTAGAAAGACCACAAGATGAGCTTTCGGAGTTTCACGATGGCTGCGCCTATCAATTTGATAGAGACGACAAAGCCAAAGTCCAACATATGAGGTTTCTTGACAAAACCGGCAAGATACTCTGGACTCCAGAAGCATGGTTGCTAGCTCCCTATAGAGAGGGTTTGGCACCAATGAGTTTTGGCAAGGCAAGAACTTATAGAGACAAGGATTTTGGCTACAGGGACAAACACGGCAAGGCGGTAATCGGTCCTAACTATTGCCACGCCCGCTCATTTAGAGAAGGTCTGGCAGCAGTGATGATAAGTCCGACAAGATGGAGTTTTATCGACAAAAAGGGCAAGCAGATTACGCAGCTGACTTTTGACGATGCCCGCGACTTTTACGAGGGCCTTGCCTCTGTAGAAATCAAACGAAAATGGGGCTATATAAACAGACAGGGACGACTTGTAATAAAGCCTACATACAGCTCTGTGTCTGAGTTTTGCAATGGCCGTGCCATGGTCAAAATCAAAGATAAATACAGCTATATCGACCGCTCTGGCAAAATCATAATCAAAGCGCAATACTCAAAAGCACTGCCTTTTTCGGATGGACGAGCGATGGTCACATTTACCAATAAGAACTTTGATCTCAACAGTTATTTTGTTTATAGTCAGCATTGATCTGCGTCATCATTGATCGGTCTCAGGATTATTCAGCATCCAAGATTGATCTAGCTCAGCCTTGATCAGCATCTTCATCCACAACCGCCAGTCTGCATGGCTGGCAGGCCAGTATGGCTTCTTCAAGGTCTTCCGACAATTTATTCGTACGTAGTTTAACTAAAGCCTCATACAGCTCAGCCGACTCAAGTTTGGTGGCAATTCGGCAAGGGAGATCGCCGTCATAGCCTAGAGCCAGATCGGCTAGTAAGGCTTTTACTACGCGCTTTTTGTACACCCCTCTATCGACCAGAGCTTCCATAGCCTGGAGTCTGACCATTTCATATAGATCACTAAGACAATCAAGTAAAGCAGAGTTGATGGCACTGGAGCGGACACCCTCAAAAAATCCCAAACCAAAGGCAGCCAGATCTCTGACTTCATCAGAAGGGTCTTTTGTAAGCACTATCAGGGCATCGATAGCCAACTTATTTCTTTCAAATGGCAAAGCATTTACCAGTGCAATCCGCAAATACTCATCTGGGTGCACCAACCACTTGCTCAGTTGCTCAGCCCTTGTCACTCCACGCAGATGACCTAGAGCGTAAATTACCGACAGGAGCACATTCTCGTCGCTTTCGCTGTCTAGCATCTTAAGTAGCACATCTATAGACACATGCGAGGATTTTTTAGAAGGCTGAGACATCTGAGACAATATGCAAGTGCCCAACTGTCTTTGCCGCGGTGTTGGATGAGCGATATCATCGCCACCCAGGCAAAGGTCAGAAGCAAGTGCAAACACCTCTGCGCCGCCTTTATGCCTCAAAGCCCAAAGTGCTTTGACATTTCCATCTTCGCGACTGAGCGCTATTTCCACTAGTTCTTGCAATGACTTTGCGTCATTGCGACCTTTAAACTCAAAGCGCTTTAGTTCTTCTTCAAATTTGCCTTCCGTTTTACCGGCAGAAACCATTTCCAGTAAAGGCTCAAATATAAATGACGTAACGACAGCACGGAAGCCCCAGCTTTTTTGGAGGCGCGCTTGAAAGTCAACCAACTTCTCGGCTGGTCCTCTCGGCGGAATTTTAACGCTGCGTGCTCTTTCCATAACCTGCACCTGGTGCAATTGCCACTTCGCTTGAAGTATCAACCAGTACATAATCGAACTGATATTTTTGAGCATAGCAAAAGCAGAGCCATGAAGAAATGAAGAAACAATACACATTCAACCTTGACACATCTCACTTGCTTGATAGAATGAAATTCTAGGTCCCAATATTTTTGGAGTTACGATCATGCAATCCCCGAGTACACGTCACAGCAGGACATAGATTGTTAGGGCTTTTTGGCCCCTGCTTGTACTTGGATAATTGATCTAACACGACCACAAGTTATGTAACTCATAGCACCTCGTAAGGTCTTATCGTCCAGTTGCTTTAGCATTTCGTCGTCCTGCGTATGCCTCAAACAACGCACGCCGACACGTGCATCGTCATACTTCGCGCGCTGCGAAGTGCTTTGCTGCGCGCATCTGGAGAAATAAATATGTTTGCCAATTTGGACAAAGCATTTAGAAAAATTGGTGCTCAGGCAAATGTTGTGATTGCCCAAGACGGCATCGTCAACAATCGCTGGTTTAGTCAGAGCACTCCCATAAGGCTCAATGTCATATCCCACAAAGGCTATGAAACATTCGAAATCGCAGTGCGCAAGGACATCCTTGAGGCACTGGAGCTAACCATCCTGGAAGTCAAACCAAAGGATAAACACTTACTTTTGTTAGCTAGACAGCTAGATGAGAAGGGTCTCGCCGTCGAGAAGCACAGATTTCTCTGCGGACGAGACGAGGATCATCTCTTTGTGGCATCAGTAGCGGCAGTATCTACCGTTGCTGCAGCCAAAGCCTCACTCAAGCCCACTCTGCTCACCGAGCAAGAAGTTGGACTCAATGTCGCCAAGCGTAATCGTCGCAAGACCAAAACGTTTAAACGGCAAGGTGAGTGGTTTTTTGTGCCAGTCGAAGTAGGTGTATCACCACTATTGGTGACTACAAACGAACCGCTCAGACGTAGCAATAACAATAAAGCTCACGTCGCTCAATACGCCTTTCGCAGCGGTGGAGAGTCGGTAATGGTATGCAACCAGCATCCAGCTGCACTGACTCTACTCGAATACGAACAGCTAATTGAAAGAAACCCAAGCGCCAAACACTGGAATTGGCGCCAAATGAAGCGAGATGCTCTAGTCTTTGCTAAAGGTAAAGTTAAACATCCAGACCACGCCACAATCTTTCTTGATGGCTGGCATAGAGTCCTGATGAATACTGAAGTCCTGGCAGAAACTGTGGCTTTTCTTGACTAAAATAATGGAGGACTATAAATCATGGACGTAAAAATATTTGCCTCCGATGCCAATTGGATAGAAGGCAAATCAATCGAACAACTCAATCAAACGGCACTTTTGCCAGGCATGATCAAGGCCGTGGGTATGCCGGACTTACATCCTGGCAAAGGCACGCCAATTGGTGCTGCCTTTGCCACGGGTGGCGTCATTTATCCGCATCTGATTGGCAACGATATAGGCTGCGGCATGGCTCTGTGGCGCACCGGCTTACACAAGAGCAAGCTCAAATTAGATCAATGGACCAAAAGACTCAACAATTTAGAGGATGCCTCCCCTGATGGGCACAACGCTGAGTTAGAGAGATACGAGCTGACACCGACGAGATTTGACAAATCACTGGGCACCGTAGGTGGAGGCAATCATTTTGCCGAGTTACAAGTGGTGCAAACAATTGTAGACTCTGCTGCATTTGAGTCCATGGCACTGAGCCGACATGCTCTCTACATACTCGTGCATAGCGGCTCACGTGGTCTGGGCGAGCATATCCTCA
>Ga0075163_10003162_pt1 | contig 22206 bp, 22 predicted proteins | sample JI1023141ADNA_FD_71478 | JGI IMG/M metagenome (GOLD analysis project Ga0075163, IMG submission 71478) | Wastewater effluent complex algal communities from Wisconsin, to seasonally profile nutrient transformation and Carbon sequestration -... | ecosystem: Engineered > WWTP > Effluent > Algae... | reverse complement strand
GCAGCCGCGCGTGCTCGCAGTAGTCCGCGTCGAAGTGCATCACGCCAACGATGGCGCACACCCTGCGCCGCGCCAAGCGCGAAGCCACCTCACCTGCGTGACAGATCGCCCCGGAACTACACGCACGCATCGTGCGCGCACACACCCGCGCCACGCTCCCACGTGGCACGAGTCGCGCTCACCTGTCGAGCGAGCACACCCCTCCGCGCAACGCTCTCGCGTTTCGGGTGGGGGCCCCACGTCTTGTGGGGGAGGGTCTTTGCGAAAGACCCTCTCTGGTAGCACGAGGGTCTTTGCGAAAGACCCTCTCTGGCAACACAGATCACGGCGCGTCGAACGAGAGGGCGGCGATCTTGCCGTCCTCCTTCGCCGCGTCGTCAGCGCCCGGCATCGGCTTCTTCTGCTCGGTGATGCCCGGCCAGGCCGTCACGCCGTCGGCCGCGGCGGCCAGGTTGGCCGGCAGCTTCGACTTGTCGATGTCGCCAGGCGCCTTCGCGCCGGTCACCAGGGCGTTGATGTCCTTGTAGACCGCCCACTTCGCCGGGAGCTCGCTCTCCTCGAAGATCGCGGTGGTCGGGCACTCGGGCTCGCACGCGCCGCAGTCGATGCACTCGTCGGGGTTGATCGCGAGGGAGTTCTTGCCCTCGTAGAAACAGTCGACAGGGCACACCGCGACGCAGTCGGTGTACTTGCACTTCACGCACGGGTCGGCGACGACGTAGGCCATTGCTTCGGTCTCCTTGACGGGCGACGCCGTGGTCGCCGAGGCAATTCATATCAGATTCGCCGGGTGGTCTGCACGCTTGCGGCACATGGACGCACCGGCGGCGGTCGGGCATGCTGCCGCCGTGCGCCTCGCCGTCGCCCTCGTCCTCGCCGCCGCCTGCCAGACCGGCACCTCGTCGTCGCCCGCCGCCGGCAGCGGCCGGCCTCCCGCCAGCACCGTCGGCCAGCCCAAGACCGGCCCCGCCGCCCCCGGCGCGGCCATCGTCGCGATGCTGACCAAGGGCGAGGCCGAGGAGCTGTGCAACGCCTACGAGCGCTCGGGCGCCGCCACCGACAGCCCCGACAACCGCGACTACCTGGTCGCCAACTACCTGGCCAAGACCGTGAAGAGCGAGACCGGCCATGCGTGGCTGATCAACTTCGCGCGGCTCGGCGCCGACAAGGCCGCGCGCGTCGACGCGCTCACGCGCGCCGCCAAGGACGCCGGGCTCACCAGCTGTCCGCTGGTCGCGATGTGGCAGTGACGTCGAGGGCGCGGGCCAGCGCCGCGGCGTGAGCCTCGCCCGCCAGCGGGTACAGCGGCGGGCACACCACCACGCGCAGCTCCGGCGGCCGCGGCCCGCGGCGCCGCGCGATCACGGGCACGATCGGCACCCGCACCATGCGGGCCACCGTCACAAGGTCGAGGCGCGCCGCCAGCGTGCGCGTGGTGATCACCGGCAGGCCGGCGCGCAGCGCGACCAGCGCGTGGCGCGTCGCGGCCGCGTCGTCGTCGCCGACGACGTGGTTGCCGAGCCGCGGGGCCAGCCACGCCGGCACGACCGGCGCGGCCGACAGCACGAACCCCGGCGCGCCGGCCAGCACCGCGCGCAAGAGCGCGGGCTCGTCGGCGCCGACCACGACGATCGCCGCCCGCGCCGGCACCTCGCCGAGGCGATCGATCTCGAGGCCGTCGATCGCCAGGCGCCGCGCGGCGATCGCCGCGGCGTGGGTGGCGCGCTCGAGCGGCGTGCCCGGCGCGCGCCACGACTGCGCGGTGGCGGTCGCTGCCAGCCAGCCGGCGCGCAGCCGCTGCCCGCGCGCGTGCAACGCCCGGCCCATCCGCACCGCCGCGGCCAGCCGCGGGAACGCCGGACGATCGCTCGCCGGGGCCATGGGCCAGCCGCGCGCTTCATCGAGAATCACCGCGTGCATCGACATGAGCTCCTCCTCGCCGCCACCGTGCGCGCCGCCGGTGACCGCCCGCGGGCCCCCCGGTAGCGATCGCGCAACATCACCGGCGCGCGGACCGCCGCGACCGCGTCGTCACCGTCGCGCCATCGACGCGATGCCAGTTGTCGCGTCGCCGATGCCGGCGCGTCACCGGGCGGCGGTGTGATGGCGCGATGCGGACGCGTCACGCGCTGGTGCTGGGGTTCGTCGGCGCGTGCAGCGCGGCGGCGGTCGACGACCGGCCGGCGTTCGTGATCGACGCGCTGACCCGGGACAACCAGCGGTGGCTCGATCGCGATCCGGCCGCGGTGGCCGCGAAGTACCGCGTGATGGCGGCGCGGCGCTTCGACTTCCTCCGCGGCAGCGCCGGCCTGTACTGGCGCGACGTGACCGCCGCGGGCGCCGGCGCGCGGCCGTCGCCGTTCGCCGCGGCCGACGGCGCGTGGCTGTGGATCGTCGGCGATCCGCACCTCGAGAACCTCGGCACCCGCCGGCGCGCCGACGGGGCGGTCTACGTCGACTGGAACGACTACGACGCGGCGACCCGCGGGCCGTGGTGGCTCGACGGCCGCCGGCTGGCGCTCGGGCTGGCGCTGGCCGCCGACGACGCCGGGCTGCCGGCGCTGGCCTCGCGGCTGATCGACGTCGCCGCCCACGCCTACGCCGGCGAGCTGGTGCGGCTCGCCGACGGCGGGCCGATCGCGCTCGAGCGCGGCGGCGCGGTGATCGCCGACCTGTGCGCGCGCGCCGCCACCGCGGGCGACGCCGGCGCGCGGCTCGCCGACTACACCCGCCTCGACGCGGCCGGCCGGCGCGGCATGTACTACGGCGACGTGGTGCCGCCGGCCGCCGACGGCACGTGGATCGACACCACCGTGGCGGTGACCGCCGCCGAGCGCCCCGACGTCGACACGGCGATCGCCACCTGGCGGCGCACCGCGCTGGTGCCGGCCGGCGCGCTGCTCGGCGCCAGCCGTCGCCTCGGCGCCGGCGTCGCCAGCTATCCGGCGCCGCGCTACTACGCCCTCCTGGCCGGCGCCAGCGACCGGCTCGACGACGATCTGCTGATCGAGCTGAAGGAGGCGGTGGCCCCCGCGGGCATGCCGTCGGCGCCGGCCGCGGTGGCGCTGGGCCTCGCCGAGGGCGACCGCACGGTCGTCGCCGAGCGCGCGCTCGCCGCGTCGCCGGACGACGACGTGCTGCTGGGCGGCGCGACGGTGGGCCCGCGGTCGTATCGGGTGCGCAGCCGCAGCGGCTACGAGCGCGGCGTCGACCTGGACGACCTCGCCGGCGACGCGGCCGGGCTCGAGGAGCTGGCGGCGGTCGCCGGCCGCGCGCTGGCCCGGGCCCACGGCCGCGCGCCGACCGTCGACGGCACGCCGGCCGCCGCGGTGATCGCGCCGCGGCTGCGCGGCCAGGCCGACGCGCTGACCGCCACCTGGCAGCGCGACGCCACCGACGACGCCGCCCGCGTGAGCGCCGATCACGCGGCGTTCGTCGACGCGCTGGCGCGCGATCCGCTGCTCGGCGGTGCGCCGTGAGGGCCGCGCTGGCGCTGGTGGCGATCGCCGGCGGCGCCGCGCACGCCGAGCCGACGCTGACCGCCCGCGGCCGCGCGACGGTCAGCGCCGCGGCGATCGCCGAGGCGGCCGGCGGCGTCACCGCGACCCGGTTCGAGCTCGAGCGCGCGGAGGTCGGCGGCGACGTCACCGCGGGCGCGCACGGCGTCGGCGCGCTCACGCTCGAGGCGATCCGCTCGGCGGGCCCGGCCAGCGCGATGGGCATCGACGGCGACTCGCTGGTGGTGCGGCTCCGCCACGCGGCGCTGGGCGGCCGCTGGGCCGCCGGCGCGACGCTGACCGTGACCGGCCGCCTCGGGCTGGTGCCCGATCCGTGGACCGCGGCGCTCGTCGACCACCCCGCGCGCGCGCTCGGCCGCGCGCTGACCGAGGAGGCGGCGCTGATCGCGCCCAGCGACCTGGGCGCCGAGCTGACGCTGGCGGCGGGCGCGTGGCTGCGCGTCGTGATCGTCGTCGGCAACGGCGAGGGCGCGCGCGACGTCGAGCGCAACCGCGGCAAGACCACGTCGGCGGTGACGCGCGTCGCCTGGCGCGCGCCGGCGGTCGGCGAGCTGGCGCTGCTCGGCTACGGCCGCGACGGCTCGGTCGGCCCCGGCGCGGTGCGCAGCCACCGGCTCGGCGCCGCGTTGACCTGGCGTCACGCGCGCGGCGCCGCCGGCGTCGAGGTGGTGCGCGGCTGGGGCGTCGACGCCCAGCCCGACGCGCGCGCGCTGGCCGCGACCGCGTGGCTCGACGTGCCGATCGTCGCCGCCGCCGGCGTGACCGCGCGCGCCGATCGGCTGAGCCTCGACGGTGGCGACGCCGCCGTCGCGCGCTGGATCGGACGCGGCGCCGCGTGGTGGGCGCTGGCGCCGGGCGCGCGCGTCGAGCTCGCGGTCGAGCGCGACCAAGCCGACGCCGCCGCGGCGCCGATCCCCGGCGCGGCCGCCGCCACCGACGCCACCCGGGTGCTGCTCCGGGTCCACGGCAGCTTCGAGGACACCCCATGAGAACCATCGCCACCGCCGTCGCGCTGATCACCGTCGCCGCGTGCAGCGCCGCCACCTCCGGCCCCGACGCGTCGCCGCTCGCCCACGACGCCGCCACCGTCGACGCCCCGCCCGGCGGGCCGTGTCCGCTGATCGTCAACGAGGTCGCGGCCGCCGGCGTCCCCGACGACTGGTTCGAGCTGCTGAACGTCAGCGACGCGCCGGTCGAGCTGGCGCAGCTGCGCTTCACCGACGAGGCCGCCGATCTGGCCGGCGCGATCCCGCTGCCCGCCACCGTGCTGGCGCCGGGCGCGCGCCACGTGCAGGAGGTCTCCGACGCCGCCAACGGCTTCGGGTTGGGCGCCGGCGACGCGCTGTGGATCTACTGGGCCGGCGTCGCCCAGCCGTGCACCGGCGTCGACTGGGACAGCGGCGACGCGCCGGCCGGCGGGTCGTGGGCCCGCGTGCCCGACGGCACCGGCGCCTACCGCACGACGACGCCCGACACCCGCGGCGTCGCCAACCGCTGAGTCACCACGCCAGCAACAGCCGCGCGTCGCGGTGGGTGCGGCCGCTGGCGCCGAGGCCGGTGTCCTCGTCGTCGACGCGCACGTGCACGCGGGTCGCCGGCCGCAGCACCGCGTCGCGGCCGCGGGTGAAGCTCTGCTCGCGCACCACCGCGAGGTACGCCTTGTCGAGCGCCAGCGCCCGGGCGCGGCTCGGCGCCAGGAGCCACGCCAGATCGCGCGGTCCGTCGACCGCCGCCGACGCCAGCGCCGCGTCGTCGAGCTGCCCGGCGGGGAAGAACCGCGCCAGCAGCTCGTCGTTGGCGCGGGTCTCGTCGCCGCCACCGACGCGCGCGAAGTACGTCGCCAGCTCGGGCCGCGCGTGGCCGAGCTGCGGGCGATCGTGGAGGCCGCGCAGATCCTGAGGCCGCCAGCCGTCGGCGCCCGGCACCTTGCGCGGGAACGCGAACGAGTGGTCGACGGTGACGCCGAGCGCGCCGTGGCAGCCGAGGCAGGCGCGGTGCTCCTCGTCGGTCTGCAACCGCAACCGCCCCTCGGCGTCCTCGATGAAGCCCTGGTACTGCCAGCCGAAGCCGTTCAAGAACCCGGCCGTCGCGTCGCCCTGGTAGCGCGGCGCGCGCCCCTCGCTCTTCTCGTCGGCGACCTCGGCGTAGGCGCGGGCCGCGCCCCAGTCGTCGAGCTGCTCGACCTTGCGCGCGTAGCGCAGCTCCTTCATCCGCGCCGCCATCAGCGTCGGTTGGTCGGGATCGAGGTAGCGCACCGAGTGCAGGAGCTCGGTGCCGCGCGGGTACTGCTGCGCCAGCACCGGCTCGGTGGCCGCGGCGCCGGCGTAACGCGGCGGCAGCCGACGGAGCCGCGCCACGCCGGCCGTGATCGCCCCGTCGCCGTCGAGGTCGACGCCCAGCGCGCGCTCGTCGATCGGCTCGACCGCGCGATCGATCGCGCCGGTCGCCGTCGGCGCGGTCACCGCGGCCTCGACCAGCGCGAGGTTGAGCCGATAGATCGCCGGGTCGTCGACGCCGTCGGTGCCGCGGCGAAACGCCGGCGGCAGGCGGATGAAAAGATCGCCCGCCGAGCCGTTGGTCGGCACGAACGCGCCGGGGAACGGCTGGTAGCGCACCGCGCGCCAGCCGCTGCCATCACGCGCCAGCCCCGCCACGTCGAAGCCGCGGGCCAGGTCGAGATCCGGCCGAAACCCGCCGTAGCTGTCGGGCAACGCGGCCATCGCCGCGACCAGCGGCCGGTAGTTGTCGCGGCGCACGTAGTCGAGGATCGTCGCGTCGTCGATCGCCGCGATCGCCGGGCGGCGATCGACGAACAGGTTGCCCCACGGGTTGTCCCGCGCGCTGTCGGCGAACCCGTAGCGCTCCTGCAGGTCGCCGTCGTCGAAGCGCGTCCGACCGCGCCCATCGGTGTGGCACACCCAGCACGGGTTCGACGTGCCGTCGGTGCGCGTGTAGCACATCGGGGGCACCGCCGCGTCGAGGTTGGCGACGACGCCCGCCTGGGCCCGCGCGGTCGCCAGCGGGTCGAACCCGGCGTCGATCGCCAGGGGCGCGCCGCGCTCGGCGCACGCCGCGGTCGCGACGCCGATCAGGAGGACGAGCACACGGGTGCGCATCGTCGGCTCAGCGCGCCGGCCAGGCCGACTGCTGGTCCTCGCCCGGGTGCTGCACGCTCAGGAACAGCGTGCCCATGCCGGCCGAGAACGCGGGGCCGGTGGCCTCGGCGTCCGATGGCACCGCGGCGACGCGGAAGGCCTTGCCGAACGTCGGCGTCGGCGTCGTGCGGTGCGCCGGGTCGAGGTCGAGGTAGTAGACCGCGTCGGCCGAGCGCTTCTGGCTGGTGCCGAAGTTGCCGTCGGTGCCGAACCACACGCCACCCTGCCGGTCGATCAGCAGGTTGTCGGGATCGGCGGCGTCCCACAGGCCGCCGGCGTCGCTGCCCGCGAACACCTGCCAGTAGCTGAACGTCGCCGAGGTCGCCGGCGTCGCCGGGGTGGCCTCCTGGATCGCGAAGATGCCGCCGACCTTGTCGCCGCGGTTGGGCGACGTCGTCGAGTGGGTGGCCGGCGGGTACAGCTTGCCGCCGGCGTCGAGCGCGACCTGGCGGTCGTGGTTGGTGAACGCGACGTACAGCCGCGGCGTGCCCGAGGCGTCGCGCGGGTTCCACTCGAGGTCCTCGGGGCGGTTCAGCTCCATCGCGCCGATCTTCAGCGCTGCGGTGAACATCGCCTTGCGCACGTCGGCGGTCGAGCTGAAGGCGCCGATGCCGTTCCACTGGTCGTCGGCCAGCGCCGCGCCGACGGTGCGCGTCGGCTGGCCGATCGCCGCGGCGTTGGGCGCGACGTCGGTCGAGGTCAGCGACAGCTCGACCCACCGGCCCTGGCCCGGCGCCTGCTCGCTGGGCACCGCGCCGCCGACCAGCCGCCGCCCCTGGGTGTGGTCGAGGCCCGCGAAGTGCGCGACGTAGACCTTGCCGGTATCGAGCAACGCCCGGGTCTGCGCCTTGGACATGCCCGCGGCGTAGGGCTGGCTCGACACGAACTTGAAGATGTGACCGCCGCGGCGATCGTTGCCCGCGTACAGCACCACCGGCTGGCCCGGCACCAGCTTCCAGTCGGCGCCCAGCGCGAAGGTCGCGTTCTCCCACGCCGCGCGGCCCAGCGCGCCCAGCTTGCGGTGGCCGACGCCGGCGGTGGTCTTGCCGTAGTACTCGTCGGCGGCGACGCCGGGATCGACCTCGACCATGAAGCCGTAGGCGTCGCGCGGGTGCGACGCGTTGGCGTCGGGGCTGACGAAGTCGCCCGACGTCGACGGCGTCGTCGTGAACGCGATCGGCGCGCCGGGATCGAAGCCCTGGCCGGTCACGAACTTCTGGCTCGAGCTCCACGCGGTCTCGAGATCGCCGTAGCTGGTGCCGACGTTCTCCTCGCCGCTCAGGATCGTGCCCCACGGCGTGACCGCGCCCGAGCAGTTGCCTTGCATGCCGACGACGACGTCCTCGGGCAGCGCCGCGCCGAGATCGTCGTGATCGGCGCTGACGTCGAGGCCGGTCACCTTGACCAGCGTCGCGTCGGTGGCGTCGTAGCGCCGCGCCGGCTGCGCGCGATCGAGCGCCCACGCGCCGGTGGCCGGGTCGCGGACGACGTGCATCCACGAGCCCCCGACCTGCTTCTTGTACTCGTCGACATACGCGGTCAGGTCCTGCGCGGTCCACGTCGCGGCGGTCGGCGCGGCGGTGATCGCGCCCCAGTACGACAGGAACCGCGCGAACGCGAGGTGCTGGCCGGTCGGCGCGGCGGTGGCCTTGGGCCGCGCGCCCGAGATGTACTCGTGGTTGACCCACAGCCAGGCCGACGCGTCGCTGCCCTGCCAGTGCGGCGTGCCGCCCGCCTCCCAGCCGTCGCCGAGGTACGCGATGTAGTCGGCGTTGGCGCCGAAGCGCGGCGTCACCGTCGCGCCCGCCATGTTGTCCCAGGTCAGCGGATCCATCCACTTCACGACCGCCTCGGGCACCAGGCCCTTGATGGCGCGCACGGTGTCGGTCGACGCCGCCGCGAGCGGGAAGCCGAAGTCCGCGGGCAGCGTGCCCACGCCGGTGCGCCGCACCAGCTCCTTCACGTAGTCGGCGACGTTGGCCGCGCCGGTGTCGGCCGCGTCGCAGTAGCCGAGCGCCACCACCGCCGACAGCGGCGCGGCGCCGGGGACGCCCTCGATCGCGGCGGTCGAGCGGCCGCCGAGCGGACAGGCGGCACCGTTAGCGCCGTTGGTGCCGTTGGTGCCGTTGGTGCCGTTGGTGCCGTTGGTACCGTTCGTCCCGTCGGTGCCGTCGGTGCCAGCCGGCCCCGCCGGGCCCGCAGGACCGACCGGGCCCTCGTGCTCGCTGTCGCCACAGCCGACGGTCTGCGCCGCCAGCATCGCCATCAGGATCGTCGATCGAACTCGCATCGCGTGCTCCTTGGTTGCGAGGGCACGTTCGGCGCTGCGCGTGACCGCGCCGTGTGGCGTCAGCAACGCTTCGGGCTCACGATCGTCGCGAACGCCGAGCGCCGCTCGCTGCGATGCGATCGCCGTCGCAAGGTCGACGCCCCGCGACCGCGGCGTCACCGACCGCGCGTCCGCGCACGGCGCGGCAAGCGATCAGCCGAAGTGATACGCCGACAGCGCCAGGCCGAGGATCGTGCCGGCGTAGGCGACCCGACCGCGATCGTCGCCCGCGGCGCCGGCGATCACCATCAGCGGCAACAGGTGCTCCTCGCGCGGATGCACCGCGCGCGCGGCCGGGGCCTTGGCCCACGCGATCAACGCGGCGTCGCGCTCGGCGGCGGGCGCCACGCCGGCGGCTTGCAGCCACGCGTCGAACGCCGACGCCGTCGGCCGGGCGCGCGGATCGCCGAAGCCGCGCATGTTGTGATAGGTCATGCCGCTGCCGATCAGAAACACGCCTTCGTCGCGCAGCGGCGCCAGCGCGCGGCCGATCGCCAGGTGCTCGGCGGGGTCGAGGCCGCGCCGCAGGCTGACCTGCACGGTGGGCACGGTCGCGTCGGGGTAGGCCAGCTTGAGCGGCACGAACGTGCCGTGGTCGAAGCCGCGCGCGGCGTCCGCGGCGGTGGCGATGCCGGCGCCCTCGAGCAGCGCCCGCACCCGCGCGGCCACCGCGGGCTCGCCCGGCGCCGGCCAGGTGATCTCGTACGACGCCGGCGGGAAGCCGTAATAGTCGTAGAGCATCGGCGGCCGCGGCGCGGTCATCACCGTGACCACCGGCTCCTCCCAGTGGGCGGAGATCACCACCAGCGCCTTGGGCGGCGTCGGCGGCAGCGCGCCGAGCCCGCGCAGGTACGCGGCCAGCTGATCTTGCTCGGCGCGCGAGCCGATGCCGGTGTCGACGAACGGCCACGGTCCGCCGCCGTGCGGCACGAAGGCCACCGGCATCCGGGTCGCCGGGCGCGCGCGGCGGTCGCCGTCGGCGTCGCAGGCCGGGCCGGCGGCGGCGGCGCCGACTGCGGCGGTGGCGGTCGCGACGCCCAGCGACAAGACGTCGCGGCGGGTCATGCCGGGAGAGGTTGGCTCGGACATGGGCACCATCGTGGCGCGGACCGGCGCCCACCGGTAGGCGCGCGGGTGGACCACGGTGTTCGACCTGCGCACCAATACCGGGCGGTCGTCACGGCCCGGACCGCGCGGCGACGCGCCGCATGGCGACCACGCCGTCGGGGTCTAGGTTGTCGGCATGACCCAGGTGGTCTACTGGCGCCGGGACCTCCCGCCGCTGTCCGAGCAGATCGCGGGCGAGCACGAGCTGATCGCCACCAGCGAGCACGTCCACGTGTCGTGGGCCGAGCGCGACGCGCTGTGGGGCCGCTGCTACCGCAGCCTGACCGAGCGCGCCGAGGCCCGGCTGGCGCAGGAGGTGGCGCGGCTCGGGGGCAGCTGCGCCCACGTGCTCGACGAGCAGGTCACGGCCAAGGTCGACGACGCGACCGGCGCGATGTGGCTGATCGGCGTCTACCGCTACGTGCTGTACCGCCACCCGCCCGCGCCGTGACGGCTCAGCCCTTCTTCCACGCCGACATGCCGCGGTAGGCGTCGAGCGACGCGCGCATGATCTTCAGCGCCTCGGCGCGCGCGTAGGGGCGGTCGACCTCCGAGGTCTTGCCCTCGAGGATCTTGTAGTCGCGGAAGAACCGATCGAGCTCGACCACCAGGTGCGGCGGCAGCTGGCTGGCGTCGGTGTAGTGGTTGAACGCCGGGTCGTCGATCGCCACCGCGATGATCTTGTCGTCGCCGCCCTTGTCGTCGCGCATCCGCAGGCCGCCGATCGCGCGGGCCCGGACGATCGTCAACGGCACCACCGGCTCCTGCATCAGCACCAGCACGTCGAGCGGGTCGCCGTCGTCGGCGTGCGACTGCGGGATGAAGCCGTAGTTGGCCGGGTAGTGCACCGACGAGTACAGCACGCGATCCAGCATCAACAGGCCGGTCGTCTTGTCGATCTCGTACTTGAGCTTGGACCCTTTGGGGATCTCGATCACGACCGGGACGAAGTCCTCGATCGACGACGGCACGACGATGTCGTGGAGGGGGTGCATCGCGGGGAGCTTAGCCGGTTGGTCACCGGCGCGCGATGGCGCGTGGCGCGGTGTACGCTCGCGGCGTGCAAGCGTTCGTGATGGATCGCTACGGCGGCCCGGCGGTGATGCGTCTGTGCGAGCGGCCCGAGCCCACCGTCGGGCCCCGCGACGTGCGCATCCGGGTGCGCGCCGCCAGCCTCAACCCGATCGACTGGAAGCTGCGTCAGGGCAAGGCCAAGCCGGTGCTCAGGCCGGCGCTGCCGGCGATCCTCGGCTGCGACGTCGCCGGGGTGATCGATCAGCTCGGCGCCGAGGTCACCGGCTGGAAGGTCGGCGACGAGGTGTTCGCGCGCCTCGAGAAGGACCGCATGGGGGCGCTGGCCGAGTACGTCGCCGCCGATCAGGCGGTGATCGCGCGGCGGCCGCGGCGCGGCACGTGGGAGGAGGCGGCGGCGATCCCGCTGGCCGGGCTCACCGCGCTGCAGGCGCTACGCGACGTCGCCGAGGTCCAGCCCGGGCAGCGGGTGCTGATCCACGCCGGCGCCGGCGGCGTCGGCACGCTGGCGATCCAGATCGCGCACCGCCTCGGGGCGTGGGTCGCCACCACGACCAGCGCCAAGAACACGGAGCTGGTGACGTCGCTCGGCGCCGATCTGGCGATCGACTACACCCGCGACAAGGTCGCCGATCGCGCGCGCGACTTCGACATGGTGTTCGAGACGATCGGCGGGGCATCCGAGCTGGCGTCGCTGACGCTGTGCAAGCCGGGCGGCGTGGTGGTCGGCGTGAGCGGGCTGCCCGACGCCGCCTTCGCCAAGGCCCACCTCCCGGCGGTGATGCGACCGCTGCTGTGGCTGGCGACCGGCAAGCGGCAGCGCGCCGCGGCCCGGCTCGGCGTCCGCTACCGCTACCTGTTCATGCGCCCCGACGGCGACGAGCTGGCCGAGCTGGCCCGCTGGGTCGACGACGGCAGCCTGCGCGCGGTGATCCACCAGACCTACCCGCTGGCCCAGGCCGCCGAGGCGTTCGCCGAGCTCGAGCGGGGCCGGGCCCGAGGCAAGATCGTCGTCACCGTCGGCGCCTGAACCGGCCCCAGCGCGTGCGGTCGCCGGTCGCAGCCGCGGCGGCTTGCGCCGATCGCGAGACCGGTCGACAGTGATCGGGCCATGACCCGCGTCGCGCACATCATGACCCCGGCGCCGATCACCATCGCCAGCACCGCGACCGCCGCTGCGGCCGGCGAGCTGATGGTCGCGCGCCACCTCCGCCACCTGCCGGTCGTCGACGCCGATGGGCGCCTGGTCGGCATCCTGAGCGATCGCGATCTGCGCGGCCCGATGGTCGGCGGCCACGACCCCAAGCCGGCGCCGGCGGCCGACGCGCCGATCACGTCGCTGATGACGACGGCGCCGGTCACCGCCGGCCCCGACGACGACCTCGGCGCCGTGGCGCGGGTGATCGTCGAGCGCCGGTTCGGCGCGGTGCCGATCGTCGACGCCGCCGGCGTGCTGGTCGGCATCGTCAGCTTCGTCGACGTGCTGCGCCGGCTCGCCGAGGAGGCGGAGGCCGACGCCCGCGCGGTCGCGATGATCGATTGAGCGCCGCGCGCCGCTGGCCCCTGCGCGTCGCGGCGCTGGTCGCGCCGCTGGTGGTCGCGTTCGCGGCGATCCAGATCGCCAGCCGCGGCACCGCCATCCCGATCCGCGCGCTGCAGCTGCTCGCGCTCGGCGCGCCGGCCCTCGCCGGCTACGTGTTCGCGCGCCACGGCCGCTGGTTCGGCGGCGGCGCGCTGGTGCTGAACGCCGCCCTCGGCGCGCTGCTGCTGTCGTTCTGCGCGGCGCCGCTGCCGGCCGAGGCGCCCTACCTCGGCGACCTGCCGCCGGCGACACCGCCGCCGACGCTGGCCGTGTATCAGCTGCCGACCGGCGTCAACCACCGCACCGCGGCGTTCGCGTACCGCGGCGGCGGCTTCGGCGATCGCCGCGACTTCGCGATGGCGGCGGCGCTGATCGTCCACCCGCGCGGCGACCTGCTGATCGACACCGGCTTCGGCCGCGACCTGCCGCGCCAGGTCGCGCTGATGCCGTGGCGGTTCCGGATCGTCACCGACTACCAGACCGCGACGCCCGCCGCCGATCAGCTCGTCGCGGCCGGCCGCGATCCGGCGCGCCTGGCCGGCATCCTCCTGACCCACGCCCACTGGGATCACGTCAGCGGCGTCGCCGACCTGCCCGGCGTGCCGGTGCTGGTGCCCGCCGCCGAGCGCGCGTTCATCGACGGCGGCGGCTGGATCACCGCGGTGGCGCGCACGATCCCGCCCGCGCGCCTCGCGATCTACGACTTCGACGGCGGCCCCTACCTCGGCTTCCCGCGCAGCCACGACGTCTACGGCGACGGCGCGATCGTCGTCGTGCCCGCGCCGGGCCACACGCCGGGCTCGGTGATCGTCTTCGTGGCCTTGCCCGACGGCCGGCGGTTGGCGTTCGTCGGCGATCTGGTGTGGCAGCGCGAGGGCATCACCGCGCGCGCGGAGCGGCCGTGGCTGATGCGCCGCCAGGCCGACGTCGACGCCGCCGCCGTGCGCGCCGGCATCCGCCACATGGCCGCGCTGGCCGCGCGCTTCCCCGCGCTCGTGCTGATCCCGGCCCACGATCAGCGCGGGTTCGCCGCGCTGCCGCGCCTGCCCGATCGCTAGCCGACGTCGACGCTGGCGCGCGCGGGCCGGCCGGCACCGCCCTCGCGAACGGCGCCACCCGGTCGGCGTGTTAGGTGGACGCGTGCGCGCAGGCGAAGCGCGCTATGCTTCGACGATGGGCCATCCGGTGAAACGCGACGAAGTCCTCGAGCAGATCCGGGCGATGCCGCTTGAAGATCGCGAGTACATCGAGGCGGCGCTCCTCCAGGAAGCCTTCGATGCCGGTCGGCGCGCAGAGACACCTGACGAACTCAGTGAGCTCGTCGGTCGCGCCACGACCGCGCTGAATTCGTCAAGCCCCGGCATCGCACGCGACGAGTCGATTCGGCGCGCCCAGGCTACGGTCGCTGCAGTCCGCACCCGCCGGTGAGGGACTTCTGGGTCGAACCGGTCGCCCAGGCCGCGTTCGAAGAGGCGGCGGGCTGGTACGAAGGCCAGCGTGAAGGCCACGGAGACGAGTTCATCGGCGAGATCGAACGCACGTTGGCACGGATCGCGCTCCTTCCCGAGTTCGCCACGGCCGTGGTCGCCGTGCTCGATGGTGGCGTCGTCCGCCGCGAGTTCGTGAAGCGCTTCCCATACGTCGTGTACTTCGTCGAGACCGCAACAACTCGTCGCGTCATCTCGATCCGACGTGGGAGTAGTCACCCGCGTCGATGGCGATCGCGCGTCTGACATCATGGCGTCGCCGCCCGCTCAGGTCGGCCCCCACAGCAGCGCCGCCCCGCGCGCCACCAGCGGCGCCTCGATCGCGCTCAACAGCTCGCGCTCGTCGTCGGTGAGGACCAGATGCGGCGGCGGCCAGTCCGCCGCGACCGCGTCGGCGCCGAGGTCGCGGACCCGGGCCAGCGCCGCCGGCAGCGGCCCGTCGACCGCGCGCGCCCACGCGAGGCGGGCCGGCCGACTCACGGCCAGCGCCGGCTCGACCGCGCGCCACGCGTGCCACCGCGGCGCCGCGCGGCGATGTCCGCGACGCTGCAGCGCGCGGTCGAGCTCGTCACCCCACACCAGCGCCGCGGCGTCGGCCGGATCGCGGCGGTCGTCGATCCCGCGCAGCGCGGCGTGGCGATGATCGGCGCAGGTCGACGTCAGACCTTCGACCAGCGCCGGCAGCGGCGGCAGCTCCACGGGCGCCCCCCGCGGGCCGCTGTCGGTGTCGCGCGAGCGCTCGTCGCTCGGCACCACGAGGCGCGCCGCGTCGATCGTCCGCCACACCGCCGCCAGGTACGCGCGGCGGGTGGCGCCGTCGTCGATCGCCCGCGCCGCGGCGATCCGGATCTGCCACGCCGGGTGCGCGAGCAGGCGGCGGCCGAGCGCGTCGAGGCTGGCGTGGCGACCGATCGCCTTGGTGACCTCAACGGCCACCTCGGGCAGGTCGACCAGCCGCTCGAGCATCGCCGCGCCCAGCGTCGGGTCCCGGGCGATGAGCGGCGCCATCACGGCGGCCTCGCGGACCCGCTCCGGCGCGGTGAACTCGAGGATCGCGGTGGCGACCGCCTCGGGCGAGCCGAGCTCGCGCAGCCCGCGGTAGGCCAGGTGACGCCACACCGCCCGCGGGTTGCCGCGATCCGCGTGGAGCCGCGCCGCCAGCACCGCGACCGCGTCGTCCTTGCGCGCCACGGCGTGCGCCAGCAGATCGAAGCTCGCGTCGTCGCCGGCGCGATCGCGATCGGGCGCGGCGATCACGTCGAGGAGGCGCGTGAAGATCGGCGCAGTGCCGGCGAGCGGCGCGATCAGGCGCACCAGGCTGAACGCCCCGCGCCACCGCGCCGCGAACGCCTCGTGCCACACCGCCACGACCCGATCCATCAACGCCGGGTCGCCCACGACGACGTCGAGCCGCGGCGTGAACACCCGGCCGATCTCGTAGACGTCGATCAGCTTCTCGGCGCGCGCCAGCACGCGGGCCACGATGACCGCGCCGTCGAGCTGGGCCAGCCGCCGCTCCAGGTGCGCGCAGCGCTCGGACCGCCCGTCGCGCCGGTAGCCGGCCGGCAGCCCGAGCTCGGCCACCCGCTCGGGCGCCGGGACGTCGTCGGGCGCGGCCAGCATCGACAACAGCGCGTCGACCAGCGCCTCGTCGGGCGGCGCTGGCGGCACCGCCGTCGCGGCGGCCCCCGCGGCGTCGAGGCGCGCGAGCGCCGCGCCGATCCCTGACGGCGCCGCGGCCACCGGGCGCACCGGCGGCGCCGGGGCCGGCGCGGGCGCGACCGGCGCGGGCGCGGGCGTGACCGGCGCGGGCGCGGGCGTGACCGGCGCCGCTGCCGTCTCGCGCGGCTCGAGGGCCGCCGCCACCGCCTGGGCGCGCCACGCCGCGCGATCGATCGCCGCCAGCGCGCCGGTCAGCGCCGGCGCCAGCCGCTCCGCGATGGCCCCGATCACCGCCGCGAACGCGTCGTCGAGCTCGTCGACCTCCTCCGCACCCTCGGGCGCGAGCAGCGGCTGGGTCTCGTCGTCCATCCGCAGCCGCAGCGGCGCCGCCGCGGTCGCGAACGCCGCGATCGCCGCGCGCGCCGCCGCCGAGATCGGCGCGCCGGTGTCATCGTCGTCGAAGCGCGCGACGCCCTGCAGGTGGCCGCCCGCGTCGACGAGCGCGCGGATCGCGTGCCGCATATCGTCGGCGACCGCGGCCGCTGCCGACGACGCGATCGCCGTGTGGCCGACCAGGTCGGCGAACACCGCCCAGACGGGCGCGCCGCGCTTGGTCAGCGCCGCGCACGCGTCGCGATCGACCAGCCGCGCGAGCGCCGCGGCGGCGCCGGGGGTGCCGGCGTCGACCGCAAGCGCGACGGCGCGCCACGCCGAGCGCGCGCCGAGGGCGGTGATCGCGGCGAGCACGTCGGCGGTCCACGGCCGCGGCGCCCAGCCGTCCAGCGCGAGGCGCGCCGCGAGCGCTTCGGCCCAGCCGGTGACCGCGGCCTGCCCCGACGCGCCGCGGCTCGCCGCGACGCTGGCCGCCACCTCGGCGGCGGTCGGCTGACCGACCAGCAACGCCGTCGCCGCCGGCGCGACCGCCGCCGGCCACGGCGCGATCGCGCTCGTGCTGATCCAGCGGTCGCGATGCGCGGGCGTCCCCACCTGGCGCGCCGTGCGGACCTGCGGCTCCCAGCCGTCGCCGGCCCAGCCGTAGGTGCCGAAGTCGTCCGCGAACGCCAGCTCCGCGTCGGCGAACAGCGTGCGCAGCTCGGTCATCGCGTCGAACACCTGCTCCATCACCGCCAGCAGGTACCCGCCATGATCGCCGCGCCGCGGATCGCCATGCGATGGCCGCAGCGAGCTCCACGCCACCAGGTCGCCCTCGCGCGGCGCCTCCGCCGACGGCAGGCACAGCTCGTAGCCGTCGATCGCGTTGCGCCATCGCAGGACGTGCGCCGCGGCGTCGCGGCGCTCGCGCTCCGACAGCGCGGTAGCGCGGTGCAGCGACCAGTACATGTCGAATCCCATGGCATCCCCCGGTGAAGGTGTCGTCGTCGGACCAGCGGCCCTGCGCGGCTATCGACCACGGCCGGCGACGGTTGCGTGCCGGCGGCGCGCGGCCGGCCGTCCACCCAGCCCGCGCAGCGTAGCGCGGACCGTGGCGGCCCCGCAGGCGCTCGTCCGCCATCGCGGACACGCATCCATCTTGACAGAACGTCCGTTATAGCGGATACCGATCGACATGCGCCCTGCGTCGCCGCGTCGCCCCCTGCTGCCCATGCTCGCCGCGCTGCTGGCCGGCGCGGCGTGTGCCGGCGACGACCGCGGCGGCGGTGATGGCAAGTCGGTGACGCTGCTCAACGTCTCGTACGACCCGACCCGCGAGCTGTACGCCGACGTCGACCGCGCGTTCGCCGCGGCGTGGAAGGCCAGGACCGGGCAGGCGGTCACGATCGAGCAGTCCCACGGCGGATCGGGCAAGCAGGCGCGGGCGGTGATCGACGGCCTCGACGCCGACGTGGTCACGCTGGCGCTGGGCGGCGACGTCGACGCGATCGCCGCACGCGGCTTGATCGCCACCGACTGGCGGCAACGCCTGCCGGCGGGCAGCGCGCCGTACACGTCGACGATCGTGTTCCTGGTGCGCAAGGGCAACCCCAAGGCCATCGCGGACTGGGACGATCTGATCAAGCCCGGCGTGCAGGTCATCACGCCCAACCCCAAGACCTCGGGCGGCGCGCGCTGGAACTACCTCGCCGCGTGGGGCTACGCGCTCGAGCGCAACCACGGCGACGCCGCCGCGGCGCAGGCCTTCGTCGCCAGGCTCTACGGCAACGTGCCGGTGCTCGACTCCGGCGCGCGCGGCGCGACCACCACGTTCGTCGAGCGCGAGATCGGCGACGTGCTGCTGGCGTGGGAGAACGAGGCCCGCCTCGCGGTCGACAAGCTGGGCCCAGGCCGCCTCGAGATCGTCGTGCCGTCGGTGTCGATCCTCGCCGAGCCGCCGGTCGCGGTGGTCGATCACACCGTCGATCGTCGCGGCACCCGCGAGGTCGCGACCGCCTACCTGGAGTTCCTGTACACGCCGGCCGGCCAGGCGCTCGCGGCCGAGCACTACTACCGGCCGCGCGACCCCGCCGCCGCAGCCGCCGGCCGCTTCCCCGCGCTGCGGCTGTTCACGATCGATCAGGCGTTCGGCGGCTGGGGCCAGGCCCAGGCGCGGCACTTCGCCGAGGGCGGCGTGTTCGATCGCATCTACGCCGCCGGCAACTGAGATGGCGCGCCGCGGACCTGGCGCCCTGCCCGGCTTCGGCCTGGCCCTGGGCTGGACCCTCACCTGGCTGTCGCTGATCGTGCTGGTGCCGCTGGCGACGCTGGTGTGGAAGAGCACCGACCTCGGCTGGGGCCAGTTCTGGGCGCTGGCCACGTCCCCGCGCGCGCTGGCGTCCTACCGGCTCACTTTCGGCACCGCGCTCGCGGCGGCGACCGTCAACCTGCTGCTCGGCACGATCGTCGCGTGGGTGCTGGTCCGGTACCGCTTCTGGGGCCGGAGCGTCGTCGACGCGCTGGTCGACATCCCGTTCGCGTTGCCGACCGCGGTGTCGGGCCTGGCGATCACCGCCGCGCTCGCGCCGCGCGGCTGGATCGGCGGCGTCCTCGCCGATCACGGCGTCCGCGTCGTCTACACCCGCGCCGGCATCACGATCGCGCTGATCTTCACCGGCCTGCCCTTCGTCGTCCGCTCGGTGCAGCCGCTCTTGCAGCAGCTCGAGCCCGAGCTCGAGGAGGCCGCGACGATGCTGGGCGCCAGCCGGTGGCAGACCGTGACCCGGGTCGTGCTGCCGGCGATCGCGCCGGCCGCGCTCACCGGCTTCGCGCTGGCGCTGGCCCGCGGCATCGGCGAGTACGGCTCGGTGGTGTTCATCGCCGGCAACCGGCCGATGTCGACCGAGATCACGCCGCTCCTGATCATGACGCGCCTCGAGAACTACGACTACGCCGGCGCCACGGCGCTGGCGCTGGTGATGCTGGCGGTGTCGTTCGCGCTGCTGTTCGGCATCAACCTGCTGCAGGCGTGGAGCCGGCGGCGCGGGACGGCGGTGTAGCGGTGGGCGGCGCGGCACCGTCCTCGCGGCTGGTCGGCGGCGCCGCCGCGCGCCCGCCCAGCGCCCCGACCGAGCCACCCTGGGTCCGGCGGCTGTTGATCGCCACCGCGCTCGGCTTCCTCGGCCTGTTCGTCGTCGTGCCGATCGCGGTGGTGCTCGATCAGGCGCTGTCCCAGGGGCTCGGGGTCTACCGCCGCGCGGTGACCGACCCCGCCGCCCGCGACGCGATCGCGCTGACGCTCGAGGTCGCGGCGATCGCCGTGCCGCTCAACCTGATGTTCGGCGTCGCCGCGGCGTGGGCCATCGCCCACTTTCGCTTCCGCGGGCGCGCGCTCTTGCTCACGCTGATCGATCTGCCGTTCGCGGTGTCACCGGTGATCTCCGGCATGGTGTTCGTGCTGTTGTTCGGCGCCCACGGCCTCGTCGGCCCGACCTTGCGCGCGCACTGGCCCGGCCTGACGATCATCTTCGGCCTGCCCGGCATCGTGCTGGCCACGGTGTTCGTCACGTTCCCGTTCGTCGCCCGCGAGCTGATCCCGGTGATGGAGGCCCAGGGCGCCGAGGAGGAGGAGGCCGCGCGGGTGCTGGGCGCCAGCGGCTGGCAGATGTTCTGGTGGGTGACGCTGCCCAAGATCCGCTGGGGCCTCCTGTACGGCGTCATCCTGTGCAACGCCCGCGCGATGGGCGAGTTCGGCGCGGTGTCGGTGGTGTCCGGCCACATCCGCGGCCGCACCAACACCGTGCCGCTGCACGTCGAGATCCTCTACAACGAGTACAACTACGCGGCGGCGTTCGCGGTCGCGTCGCTGCTGCTCGGGCTGGCGCTGCTCACGCTCGTGGCCAAGCGCCTCGTCGAGCGTCGGGCGCGGCTCGGCGACGCCGCGCCGCTCGAGCTGGCGCCGCGCGATCCCGACGCGCCCGCCGCGCGGCTGGTCCCCACGGAGGTCTCCCCATGACGCTCACCATCACCTCGGTCGGCAAGCGCTTCGGCGCCTTCGTCGCGCTCGACGACGTCAGCCTCGAGATCCCCGGCGGCGAGCTGGTGGCGCTGCTCGGCCCGTCGGGGTCGGGCAAGACCACGCTGCTCCGCATCCTGGCCGGGCTCGAGGCGCCCGACGCCGGCGCGGTCCAGGACGACGGCGCCGACCTGGTCGGCCAGACCGCGCGGGCCCGCAACGTCGGGCTGGTGTTCCAGCACTACGCGCTGTTCCGCCACCTGACCGTGTACGAGAACATCGCGTTCGCGCTGCGGGTGCGGAAGCGACCCAAGCGCGAGCTCGACGCCCGCGTGCGCGAGCTGGTGCGGCTGATCCAGCTCGAGGGCCTCGAGCGGCGGATGCCGGCGCAGCTGTCGGGCGGCCAGCGCCAGCGGGTCGCGCTGGCCCGCGCGCTCGCCGCGGCGCCGCGGCTGCTGTTGCTCGACGAGCCGTTCGGCGCGCTCGACGCCCAGGTGCGCACCGAGCTGCGCCGCTGGCTGCGCCGCCTGCACGACGAGCTGCACGTCACGACGGTGTTCGTCACCCACGACCAGGAGGAGGCCTTCGAGGTCGCCGACCGGGTCGTGATCATGAACCACGGGGGCATCGAGCAGGTCGGGACGCCCGGCGCGATCTTCGATCACCCGGCGTCGGAGTTCGTGGTGCGCTTCCTCGGCCCGGTCACGTACCTGCCGGCCCGCGTCGACGGCGCGCGCGCCTACGTGCGTCCCCACGATCTCGAGCTCACGCGCACGCCCGGGCCCGACGATCTGCGCGGGACGGTCGTGCGGGTCACGCCGCTGGGCGCGACCGCCCGGGTCGAGGTCGCGGTGCCCGAGATCGCCGCCCCGCTCCACGCCGCGATCGATCGCCGCGCGCTCGCCGCGCTCGCGCTCACCCCGGGCGACGCCATCGGCGTGTCGCTGCGGCACGCGCGCACGCTTCCGGACCGCGGCGCGGTCGCGGCCTGACCGCCCGCGAAACGCCAGGCCCGGCTACTCGCCGAGGTGCGCCGCGATGAACGCGACGACGCGGTCGAGAATCGCCGGGTCGCCGGCGACGATCTTCATGCCGTGGGCGGTGCCGGGGTCGGCGATCACGTCGACGCCGGGCGCCGCGTCGCGCAGGATGTTGGCCAGCGCGGTGGCGGCGTCGACGGCGCCTTGCTCCTGGCTGTGGACGATCAGCACGGGCGCGCGGGTGGCGCGGGCGGCGTCGGGCGTGGCCAGGCCGCGGTAGTTGAGCCCCGGCGACAGCAGCACCACGCCGGTCACGCGCGCCGACGCGACCCCGGCCAGGCGCAGCGCCGCCGAGCTGCCGATCGACGCGCCGACGACGACGCAGGCCTCGCCGGCGCCCTTGCCGTGCACGGCGTCGAGCGCGCCCGCCAGATCGACCTCGAGCCGCTGCCAGTCCTCGTCGGTGAAGCCCTTCCAGGTCAGCGCGCCGTCGGGCCCGGTGGTCGAGGCGCCGTGGCCGCGCTGATCGATCGCGTACAGGTGGGCCTGGCCCTTGAGCCGCGCGATCACCGGCACGTACTCGGCGCGGGTCGAGCTGAGCTGGTGCGCGAACACCACGCACGCCGTGGTGGCGTGATCCGGCGCCCAGTAGCTGCCGTGGATCGTCACGCCGTCGGCGGCCGCGAAGGTCAGCTCCTCGGCGCCGGGCACGGTCGGCGTCACCGGCCCCGTCGTCTCGTCCTCGACGTGCAGCACCGTCACGCGCTTGCCGTCGGGACCACAGGCCGCCAGGAGACTGACGGCAACGCACAGCGCGAGCTTCATGGCGCCGACGGTACCGCGTCGGCCAGCCCCAGCGCAGCCAGCACCGCGCGGCGATCGTCGGGCAGCGGCGCGATCACGGTCAGCGCGCCCAGCCGCACCGACTCGGCGTGCAGGAAGAACTCGATCAGCCCCGGCATCGCGC
>Ga0075163_10003161_pt1 | contig 22213 bp, 14 predicted proteins | sample JI1023141ADNA_FD_71478 | JGI IMG/M metagenome (GOLD analysis project Ga0075163, IMG submission 71478) | Wastewater effluent complex algal communities from Wisconsin, to seasonally profile nutrient transformation and Carbon sequestration -... | ecosystem: Engineered > WWTP > Effluent > Algae... | reverse complement strand
CCGGATTGGCGCCTTCCTTGTCGATCTTGTTGAAGGCGAAGACCATGGGAACACCCGCAGCTTGCGCGTGGTTGATGGCTTCGCGCGTCTGCGGCATCACACTGTCATCCGCCGCCACCACGATGATGGCGATATCGGTGACCTGCGCACCGCGAGCACGCATGGCGGTGAAGGCCTCGTGACCTGGTGTATCCAGGAAGGTGATGCGTTTGCCGCTCTCGAGTTGTACGCTATATGCACCGATGTGCTGGGTGATGCCACCGGCCTCACCGGCGATCACGTTGGCCTTGCGCACGTAGTCGAGCAACGATGTCTTACCATGGTCTACGTGACCCATGACGGTGACGATCGGTGGACGTGCGGCCACGCGCTCGGCCACGTCGGCTTCTTCGGGGATGTCCTGCTGCACGTCGGCACCGACGAACTCCACCTTGAAGCCGTATTCCTCGGCGATCACGGATAGTGTTTCCGCATCGAGGCGTTGGTTGATGCTCACCATCATACCCAGCGCGAAGCAGGCTTTGATGATGTCGGTGACCGGCACGCTCATCATGCTGGCCAATTCGCTCGCGGTCACGAACTCGGTGACCTTCAGCGTCATGCCGGCGAGTTCGCGTGCGGCTTGCTCCTCTTCGTAACGGCGGCCGCGTTGGTCGCGCTTCTCGCGACGCAGCTTGGCACCTTTGCTCTTTCCTCCGGTGAGGCGTGCGAGGGTCTCGCTCACCTTCCGCTTCACGGCGTTCTCATCCAGTTCGCCAGGGCGGCCGGGTGCGCTGGGTGCGCGCTGTTCCTGCTGCACGGCGCGGTCCACATTGACCGGACCGGGTTTCACGATGCGCTTGCGGCGACCGCGTTCGTTGTCCGACCCGGGACGCTCGCTCGGCTTGCGCTCCTTCTCCACGGGCAGTTCGATCTTGCCCAGCTTGGTAAGGCCGGCCAGCTTTTGCACGTTCACTCGGATGGTCTCCGGTTCCACGGGACCAGCGGGGACCACAGGCGGTGCAGGGGCGGCGGGTGCCACAGGCTCCACCGGAGCTTCTGCCACCGGTGCTGGGGCAGGGGCCTCTTCCACCGGCTTGGGTGCTTCGGCTTCGGCCGCTTTCTTGGCGGCCTTCTTCTTCGGCGCGTCCAGGTCGATCCTACCTACGGTCTTGGGTCCTGCGGTCTTCTCCGCACGTGCCTTAATGACCTCAGGCTCGGCTGGCGTAGCAGGTGGTGCGGGTGCAACTGGTGCAGCTGGCTCCTGCTTCACTTCCGGCGCTGCGGCCACTGGAGTTGCAACGGGTGCTGGTGGCGCGGGAGTTGCGGCAACCGGAGCGGGTGCAGGATCCTCTTTGCGCTTGGGCGCTTCCTTGGCCACAGGGGCGCTGGCCAGTGCGATGGTCTCTCGCTCCTGGCGTTGCTGCACGGTGGCCTTGCTCTGCTCCTTGATCGCCTTGTCCGTACCGAACTCCTTCTGAAGGAGTTCGTACATCTCGGTGGGGATCTTCGTATTGGGGTTGCTCTCCACCTTGTGGCCCTTGCTCTCCAAGAACTCCACAACGGTGTGCAAACCCTGGTTGAATTCCCGGGCCACCTTGCTCAGACGCAAACCCTTATCGGTCGTTTCACTCATACACTACGCTGTTGGCCTACCTATCCTTTCCTGTTGCGATCTTCCGATCGCGGTTCGTTCTTTCCAAATTCCCGACGATGTGTCCATCGTCGATCCTAAATACCCGGGTCGAATATGTTCGACCCTACCATCCGGGCGACGTGAACGTCGCCCCAATCGGGTTGATGCGGTGCATCAACCCTCCAACTCCTTCTTCAGAATGCGACGCACTTCTTCGATCGTCTCCTCCTCCAGGTCGGTGCGCTTGACCAATTCCTCCACGGAAAGATCCAGCACGTTACGCGCGGTGTCGCAACCGATCTTCTTGAACTCCTCGATGATCCATTCGTCGATCTCGTCGTAGAACTCATCCATGCTCACGTCGTCGCTCACTTCATCGGTATCGCGGTACACATCGATATCGAATCCGGTGAGTTTGCCGGCGAGCTTGATGTTGTGGCCACCCTTGCCGATGGCCAAGGCCACCTGATCGGGTTTCATGTACACCTCGGCACGCTTGTGCTCATGGTCCAGCTTGATGTCGCCCACCTTGGCGGGGCTGAGCGCACGCTGGATGAGGAGCTGCTCGTTGTTGGTGAAGTTGATGACGTCGATGTTCTCGTTGCGCAATTCGCGCACGATGCCGTGGATGCGCGAGCCCTTCATGCCCACACAAGCGCCCACCGGATCGATCCGATCATCATAACTCTCCACAGCCACTTTGGCGCGCTCACCAGGTTCGCGCACGATGCGCTTGATGGTGATGAGGCCATCGGCCACTTCGGGCACTTCCTGCTCGAACAGCTTCTCGAGGAACTCGGGGGCCGTACGGCTGAGGATGACGACCGGCGTGTTGTTCCGCATCTCCACCTTCCACACCACGGCGCGCACGTTGTCGCCCTTCTTGAAGAAGTCGGTCTTGATCTGCTGATCCTTGGGCATGATCAGCTCATTGCCCTCATCGTCGAGGATCAGGGTCTCGCGCTTCCAGATCTGGTACACTTCGCCGGTGATGATCTCGCCCACGCGCTCCGCGTACTTCTTGTAGAGGTGGTCCTTCTCCAGCTCCATGATTCGGCTCTGGAGGTTCTGCTTCAGCGAAAGGATGTTGCGACGACCGAAGTCCTCGATCTTCACTTCCTGGCTCACTTCCTCGCCCACCTCGAAGTCGGGCTCGATCTTACGGGCCTCGCTCAGTTCGATATCCAGGTTGTCGTCCTCGCTGAAGCCATCTTCCACTATCACGCGGTTCAACCAGACTTCGAGATCGCCTTTGTCCGGGTTGATGATGATGTCCACCTTGGCCTCTTCTCCAAAGCGCTTCTTGACGACCCCGCGGAACACATCTTCCATGATGCCCATCATGGTGACGCGGTCGATGTTCTTATTGTCCTTGAACTCACTGAAGGACTCGAGGAGATTCACAGTGGCCATTGTGTGGTCAGTTGAATGTGATGCTTGCTTTGGTGGTCCGGATCTCTGCGGCCGGTATGGTGGTGACCTCGTCGTCGAGTTTCGGCAGGCGACCCTTCACCTTGCTGGGGTGTTGGATGCGCAGGCCCATGATAGATCCGTCGTAGTGTTCCAGTTTGCCCTCGAGGGTCCGGCCGTCCACCAGATCCACCTGTACAAGGCGGCCGGTATGCTTCTGGTACTGGCGTGATACCTTGAAGGGGCGACCCATGCCGGGGCTGCTGAACTGGAACTCGCAGTCGTCAGCGGCCTCGCCGAGGTCATCGCGCACGGCCTTGTTCAGGTCGGCGAGCTCCTGTAGGGTGATGGCCCGGTCGTTATCGACCTCCACCACCACTTTACTGCCCGGACGCACTTCCACGGCCACCACGAAATGGGTAGTGCCCTGGATGTGCTTTTCCACGCTGTTACGGACTTGTTCCACGCTGACCATCACCGACTTACGCGCCATACGGCAATAAAAAAGAGGGGCGGCCCCCTCTTCCCACTTCCGCCGACTTACGGTGCAAATGTAGTGATTCCCAGCGAACGAGCCTGAAACAAGCCGCTGTTGACGGAGCACGGGTTGGAACATCCCATCCTAAACGGTAGCCTTGTCTTATGGTCCGCAGTTTCATGTCCGCGTGCTGCGGTCTCATGGCGTGGGCATGTTCCGGGCAGACGGCGGTGGACCCCACCGGCCAGTTGGACCTACCTGCCGGTGCATGGGCCGACACCGTGTTCATCGCCTTTGATACGCGACAGCCAATGGGCGTAAGGCCTGGATCCGGGGCGTATCTTCCGGAATACCTGCTTCTGCGCGACCATCCCGCCACGGTGTTGAAGCGCATGCTTGGAGATGGCTTGGCCCAGGATCCGCACACTGAGCGGCTATTCCTCAAGGTTAACCGACTGCATGTGGATGAAGTGGATGGACATTCCACCTGTGTCTTGCATGCGGAAGTGCTTCGTGGCGCGAACGGGCGATTCACAAGGCTGTATGAAAGCCCGGCTCGTGTAAGGTCCGATCGACTAGGATCGGACGCGCGGACCCACGGTGTGAACGTGGTAGCGGTGGTCCAAGCCTTCCTGAACGATTTTCAAGCAGCTGCTGAAAGCGGCAAGCTCACCGATGTTCCAGTGGCACCCGCGCGACTTGCAGCTCCCCTTCCGATCACTTCAGAAGAAGCTCCGATCCTTGGCGTTGACCGCCCAAAACGGGGACTCTACAGGACATTCATGCAAATGCGGATGAACCAGCCCGACAGCCTCTTCGCATTCGAGTTGACTCCGGTGGCGGATGGGTTGGGCAAGAACAACACGGTATACGTGAATGGCATGCCCCGGGCGGCCGTAGAGGCCTATTGGGGGTTGAGCGACGGAACCCATGCTTACGTGCGGGTGGGGCAGGACTTCGTTCGGCTCGACCATCACCTTGGCGGATTCGAAGCAAGGATCCCCCTATGGAGCAAGCCTGACCTATCAACGGCCTTTGTGGTCGGTCTCACCTTCGGCATGCTGGGTGTTGCCATTCTTTACGCAGCAGGAGATCAGCAGACCGGACCCTTACTCGTTGACCTGGACATGTTGTGCGGCGAGTTGATCCCGAGGAGCGCATTGCTCCAAGAGCCGCCTTCGGCTTTGCACATCATCAGCTATAAAGGAACATCAAAAGGCGACGGACCGATCATCATCGAAGTACCAGGTTCCGCGCCCATCACCCTTCGCAGAGGCCAGTGGACAAGCGCAAGACTACCGCTGCAGCTGGAGCCTGTGCGCATCGTGGTGAAGGGTCCGCATGGCCACTCGACCATCCATGCCAGTACAGCGACGATCAACACCGAGATCCATGTGGCGAGCCTTGCTGAAGATGGCGGACTTGGTGTGGCGAAACTTCGAGAGAACGACCGCTTGACGGTTCTGCATACGCTGAAGGAAGAGGATCAGGTACAGCCATGAACCTTGTCGTCATCTAGCGCACCATTATCCGAGCAGGTCGATCACCGCATCCCCGGCACCGCCCCACCCTTCATCTTCCCCGGCGCTGGCGGTGCAACCTTCTTCACCTGTCCATCTTCGTATTCCGTCACCTTCACGGGTCTGCCGTCCGTGCCATAGATGGTGAACGTGCCGTGCAATCTGCCGTTGCGGTAGGTCATTTCCTGGATTACGCGGCCCCGCTGATCGTACACCACACAGCGCCCATCGGGATCGCCGTTGAGGAAGCCCTGCTCGCGCATCTTCACACCGGCATCGTCGAAATAGGTCCAGGCGCCATTCGGGGTGCCATCGACGTAGCTGCCCTCGGCCACCGCGATGCCACTGATGTTGTAGGTGACCCAACGCCCGCTCTTCTTTCCTTCGGCATAGCTGCCCTCCTCTTTCACCCGACCACCGACATCCTTGCCCGGTGGGCTTTCGGTGAAGAGCTTCCAAGCGCCGTGCTTGAGGTCGTCCTTGTAATAGCCTTCGAAATCGGGTTGGCCATCGGGAAAGAAGCCGCGCCACAGTCCGTTCATGCGCCCTTGGGCGAAAGTGCCGATGGTCTTCTGCACCCCGCTCTCGAACCAGCTGTGCCATTCACCTTCTTCAAGACCGTTCACGTATGGACCCTCCTGCAGTTTCTGGCCATTCTCGTACCACGTGGTCCATGTGCCTTCCTTCACCCCGACCTTGAACGTGCCCTTCTTCCAGAACTCGCCATTCTCATAGAAGTAGACCCATTCGTCCTGCTCCTTATCGTCCTTGAAGATACCGAAGGCGCTCATCTTCCCATTCGGATACATATACTTCCAAAGGCCTTCGCGCAAGCCTTCCTTGAATGGGCCTTGCTGATCCTTCTTCCCCGCCTCGGTCCACCAGGTCCACGTGCTGTCCTTTTCGCCACCCTTGTGCCGACCCTCCACATTGAGCTGGCCGCTGCGGTACCAGAGCTGATAGGGTCCGTCCAGTTCGCCGTTCACGTAGGCATCCTTCTTCTCCAACTTGTTGTCTGAATACCAGTACGACCAAGGTCCATGCTTGCGGCCGTTCTTGTAGGCGCCTTTGGCCTTGGCGTTGCCGGCCGGGTAATACTCGGTGAAGGGGCCGTCCTTCTGGCCGTTGCTGATGGTGCACTCTTCCAACACCGCACCACTGGAGTAGAAGCTCCGCATGATGCCGTTGCCGTTGGTGACGGTCTGCACACCATTGCGATCCCACGCGTTGCGGATGAGTAAGGTGCTGTCAGTATGGAACTCCTCGAGTAGGGGCACACTATCGGGGTTGTAGTAGCGCCACTCGCCCATCTTCTTTCCGCGCTGGTAACTCCCCCGTTCCATGATGTCGCCATCGCTGTACCGCGATACGCGCAGGCTGTCCTCCTTGCCGCGCTTGAACCAACCATCATGTTGAATGGTGCCGTTCGGGTAGTAGATGCGTACATGGCCATCGCGTTCGCCGCTCTTGAAGTCGGCCTGTTCCATGATCCTGCCTTCGCGGTCGTAGAACTTCCATTCGCCCCATTCGCGCCCGTTCACCATAAGGCCTTCGCTGCGCTTGGTCTTGGTCTTCACATCCCAATAGTCCACGAAAGGCTGAGCACCTTGACCCCATGCCGACGGTCCGGCGCATACCAGGAGCACGATGAGCAGGGGACCGTAGCGGAGCGGATGAAGCATGTGGCGAAAGTAGCAGCGTGAAGAGGTGCTGGTCGGGGTTGGGCGCCTCTTGATGAACAACGGATCGTCATGAGAATTGGTGTGACCCCCCGACCCTTCTCCGTCTGAAGGTGGCTATGGTGACCTATCTGCGGGAGCGAATGCTGGGGCTGTTGTTGTGGATCGCGCTGGGCGGGCTCGGCATACTGTGCTGGCTTGCCTGAACCTTCTGGGGGACGGTAGCGTTCATGGGGCGGCATGCTGTTGGTCGACCCCCGGCCATGGCTTCCAGCTACCTTTCGCCCATGCGCCGCTTGTCGCGTACGTTCCGCCTCTTGCTGGCCCTATCCTTGGTGGTGGTGCTCTTCGCGGCATGGACCGAGGCGAACAGACCGGTGATCGGGCCTCATGGTCGCTTGGCATTGACACTCTTCCGCAGTGGGCTGGATTCCCTGCCTGTATTGAAGGGTGACTACTTCTGGACGAGCGGTCGCTGTGCAGGCTGTCATGGACGGGACCTGCTCGGGGAGGCCAGCATCGATCCGGCCACGGGGCATGATGTGAACGTGGTGAATGACTGGCGCAGCAGCCTTATGGCCAACAGTGCACGCGACCCTTTCTTCCGGGCCAAGCTGGACCATGAGGTCTTGGTGAACCCCGACCACGCGGAAGGGCTGAGCAACAAATGCCTGAGCTGCCATGCCCCGATGGCCATGCACGAGGAGCGGATGGCGGGAAGACCAGCCTTCACCATCGCCATGTTGGATACGAGCGTGCTGGCCAGTGATGGGGTGAGCTGCCTGGCCTGTCACATGCAAAGCCCAGGGCCCGCGGGGCAAAGCTTCAGTGGCGACCTGCACTTCGACAGTGCACGCGTTTACGGGCCCTACGCCGATGACCAGATCAACCCCAACATCATGGAGTTCTTCGTGGGGCTCACACCTGGCTTCGGCGACCACATCGTGAACAGCGAGGTGTGCGCGGGGTGCCATACGTTGATCACCCAGACGGTGGACCTCGACGGGAATTACACCGGCGACGAGTTCGTGGAGCAGGCCACCTACCACGAATGGAAGAACAGCGTGTACAGCGCGAACGGCACCCAGTGCAACACCTGCCACATGCCGCGCATTGAAGGGCCGGTGATCCTCGCGGCCGAATATGCCTTCCTGAACGGACAAACGCCCTATGGCCTGCACCATTTGGTGGGGGGTAACGTGCACATGCTGGAGCTGATGAAGGCGAACCGCGAAGCCTTGGGAGTGCCTGCCACCGAGGCCCAATTCGACAGCACCATCTTCCGCAGCCGTGTCTTGTTGACCCAACGCACCTTGGACGTGGATGTGGACCTGATGGACCGTACGAGCGACACGGCCTTCTTCGGAGTTCGCTTGCAGAATCGTGCCGGGCATCGGTTCCCCAGCGGCTACCCCTCGCGTCGAGCCTTTGTCCGGTTGGTGGTGCGCGATGCCTTCGGCGATACGGTGTTCGTGAGCGGCGATTTCGACGGGACCTACGAAGTGGTGGGCCATGATGCGGTCTACGAGCCGCACTACGATGTGATACGCCAGGAAGACCAGGTGCAGATCTATGAACTCGTGATGGGCGATGTGAATGGAGACCCCACCACGGTACTTGAACGGGCCAAGCTACCCTTGAAGGACAATCGCCTGGTGCCCCTCGGCTTCTCCACCAGTCACCCGAGCTACGATACCACACGCATCGCGGGCAACGTGTTGAGCGATCCGGATTTCAACCGTACGCTGCAGAACGAGGAGGGCAGCGGCACCGATGTGGTGCACTACCATGTGCCGTTGAACGGGACCACGGGCGCCTTGTACGCCACCGCCGAGGTGTACTACCAGTCCATGCCCCCGGCTTGGAACGCCGAGATGTTCGGCTTCCATTCGGCGCGGATCGACACGTTCCGGACCATGCTATCGGAAAGCGATGGCACACCGATCCTGGTGGCCTCCGACTCGGTGGCCCTAGGTCCTCTGGGTGTGGCTCAACGACCGGTTGAACGGATCACCGTGCTGCCCAATCCAACAGCCGATGGCACCATCGAGATCCGGTATCGTGCGACGGATGTTGTGGAGGTGTTGGCCGTATACGCGGCGGATGGCCGTGCGGTGCCAGCGCGACCAGACCGACGTGCGGGTGGCTGGCGGTTGGACCTCCCTGTTGCAGCGGGCCTTTATTTCGTGCACCTTCGTGTGAACGGTGCGGCTGTGTTGCAGCGTGTCGTGCGTCAATGAGCCTCACCCTCGCTTCGATCCATGTGTATCCGGTGAAATCGCTAGGCGGTTTTGCTGTGATGGAGGCGCTGCTCTCCGACCGCGGGCTGGAGCACGACCGACGTTGGATGCTCGTTGATCTGGAAGGGAACTTCCTCACGCAGCGCGAACACGCGGCGATGGCCTGTTTGCATACCAGTGTATACGGGAACGGCTTCCGCGTGACCGATCGGCGGGACGGCGGAACGCTCGATCTCCCCTGGATAATGGCTGCCGGTGAGGAACGGATGTGCGGCATCTGGAGCGACCGCGTCCGCACCATCCGCGGCGAAGAGCCTTGGAGCAAGTGGTTCTCCGAACGTCTCGGTGCTTCCGTGGAGCTCGTGTACATGCCCGATCGGACCAAACGCCACACCGATGGCCGCTACGCCAAAGGCATCACCTCGCTGAGCGACGGATTCCCTTACCTCGTGCTTTCACAAGCTTCGCTGGACGACCTGAATTCGCGGTTGGATCAACCGGTGCCCATGGATCGGTTCCGGCCGAATCTGGTGGTTTCTGGCGGGGTGGCTTACCAAGAGGATGGATGGACGGAGATGCATGTGGGTGAGTTGACCTTCCAACTCGTGAAGCCCTGTGGCCGATGCCTGATCGTGACCACCGACCAGCAGAGTGGTGAACGTACGAAGGAACCGCTGCGCACCATGGCCACGTACCGCAGCCGAGGCGCGAAGGTCCTATTCGGCATGAACGCGATGGGGCCTGTGCACGGCACGATCCGCGTGGGTGATCATATACAGGCCATACAACCTGCTGCATCATGCTGATGACCGCACTTCTCTTCGTGTCCGCCTTGGGCATCCTGTTGGTCTCGGCGAACTTCTTCACCAATGCAGCAGAGGGTATCGGTCGTTGGCTGAAGCTTTCACCCTTCGTGATCGGGGTGTTCATCGTGGGTATCGGCACATCACTACCGGAGCTCGTTTCCGCCATCCTATCCGTCCGCGCGGGAGCTTCGGAGATCGTGCCCGGCAACATCATGGGGTCGAGCATTTCCAACCTCCTATTGATCACCGGTATCGTAGCGGTGATGGCCCGGCCGGAGATCCGCTTGGGTAGTAAGTACATCCTGATCGACCTCCATTACCTGCTGGGCGCATTCGCGTTCTTCTGGCTGGTGGCGCACGATGGCACCATCACGTGGGCGGAAGCCATCATCGGCCCAGTGCTCTTCGTGGTTTACAGCATCTACCTGATCAAACATGGCGCCGATGAAGTGCCTCCTTCCGATGCTGGATCGAAAGCCGAACGACCGGTCAAGCACATCATGGTATTGCTGTTGGCCGGCTTGGGGATCTATTTCGGTGCGGACCTCACGGTAAGCTCCATCACCAGCATCGCCGAGCAACTGGGACTAGCTCCTTCGTTGATCGCCTTAACGGTGCTTTCACTGGGTACCACGCTTCCTGAACTCGCGGTGAACGTATCCGCCATTCGGAAAGGAAAGGCTGAAATGGCCGTGGGGAATGTGCTGGGCTCTTGCATCTTCAATACGTTGGTGATCCCATCCGCGGCATCCGCTTTCGGCGAGGTGGACGTTCCGGTAAGCCTGGTAGCCTTCTCCATGCCGGTGATGCTCGGTGCTGGGTTGTTCTTCTACCTGATCACCCTGGATAAGCGCATTTCAAGGTGGGAAGGCTGGCTATTCGCGGGACTCTATGTGCTCTTCATGCTACAGATCTCCGCAACTGCATGAGCCACTCCATCCTCGCCGACAAGGCCACACGCCTGTTCATGATCCTTGGCGGTTTATTCGTGGCCAACGCGTTGATCGCTGAGATGATCGGCGTGAAGCTCTTTCAACTGGAGACCGCGCTAGGACTGACGAAAGCGGACTTCGCACTGCTCGGCCAGGAGCACCTTTCGTTCGTGCTCAGCGTGGGTGTGTTGCCTTGGCCCATCGTCTTCATCATGACCGATGTGATCAACGATTACTACGGCGTGCGTGGCGTGCGCTTCCTCACCTTGCTCACGACGGCGCTCATCGTCTTTGCGTTCGCGGTGATGTACTTCGCCATTCACATGCCGCCCGATCTGGGATGGTGGATCGGCAGTGGCACCGCTTCCGGTGTACCCGATATGCAAGCGGCATTCACGAACATCTTCGGACAGAGCATGAACATAATACTCGGTTCGCTCACCGCATTCGTGATCGGCCAACTGGTGGATGCTTTCGTGTTCCGGCGGATCAAACGCATCACCGGCGATAAGCGCATCTGGCTCCGCGCCACGGGTAGCACCATCATCAGCCAGTTGATCGATAGTGTGGTGGTAACGTATCTCGCCTTCTGGGTGCTGCGCGACATGAGCTTCCCGTTGGCGACGGCACTGGTGTTCACGGCCTACATGTACAAGTTGGTCGTGGCCATTGTGAGCACGCCACTGGTGTACCTGGCACATGCCGGGGTGGAACGTTATCTCGGCAAGGAACGCGCACAGGCCATGCGCGCCGCCGCGTTGCAACGGGCCGATGAACAGTGATCCCATGGCGAAGAAGAAGGTCATCACGAAAAAGGAGCTCGACGCCATCGAGCGAGCGGCGAAACGACAGGCACAGAAAGAAGCCGGTGCGTTGGATGGACGTTTCCGGCCGAAGGTGGTGCCGAACAAGAAGCGCAAGGACGTTCCCAAGAAGAAGGTGGATCCGGGCGAGGAGTGAGCGCGGCTACCTTTGACACATCATCATCATGTCCTCCGACCTCCACGACCTCTACATCGACGGCAAGAAGGCCAGTCCTGCCTTGCCCGAAGGGAAGAAGAATTACCTGATCGACATCGACGGCACGATCTGCGAGGACATCCCCAACGAGGAGCCGGAACGCATGGTGGATGCGGCCATCTTCCCCGATGCGCTGGAGACCTGTAACCGGTGGTTCGATCAGGGCCACATCATCACCTTCTTCACCTCGCGCACCGAAGCGCACCGCGAAGTGACCGAGGCCTGGCTGAACAAGCACGGCTTCAAGTACAACGGTATCCTGTTCGGGAAACCACGCGGTGGCAACTACCACTGGATCGACAACCACATCGTGCGATCCACGCGCTACGTGGGCACCTTCAACGACATGGTGGAGAAAGAGGTGAAGATCCAGGTGTTCCCGGATAACGCGTGAATCGACCGCTCCGAGCCGCTCGATAGCTGGTTGCACACGCCCGCTCTTCTTACCTTGGTGCTCCATGTCCAAGAACATCTCATCGCTCAGTGGCCGCGACGGCAAGGAACTCGACGACGCCTTGTGGGATCGCCTGCAACAGGCCGCTGAACAGAACGGTGGCACACCAGCGACCGCACAACTGACAAAGGTGGCCGATGCCCTGCTGGTGGGTGAAGCCGTGGCCTATGGCACTTCCTCGTTCTACGATTTTCTCCGACGCGAGAACCACGGCAAGAAGGCCTACGTGTGCAACGGCAGCACGTGCCTTGTTGCGGGCACACAAGGTCGGGTACACGATGAACTACACAAGCATTTCAAGGAAGAGGAGATCGGGCACATGTGCTGCCTTGGGCGTTGCCACGAGAATAGCGCGTTCCATTTAGGCGGGCGCAACTACAGTGGTGACGCTATCGATCGGTTGGATGAGGTGATCGACAAGTCCGCTGCAGGGCCAACGCATCGCGTCGAACCGGCAGGCGGCCAACACCATGTCGGCACCTCATTGGCGCAACCCATCCTCACCGCACCGATGCCGGCGTTGGATGCGTTCTATGCCGTTTGGGAGCGGGTGCTGAAGAGCGACAGTGCCGACATCCTCCACGAGATCAAGACCGCCACCATCCGCGGACGCGGGGGCGCCGGTTTTCCCATGGGCTTCAAATTGGAAGCCTGCCGCAACGCCGAGGACACCACGGGCAATGGCACTCCGCGCAAATACATCGTCTGCAATGCGGACGAAGGTGATCCCGCCGCCTTCAGCGATCGTTACCTGCTGGAACAACGGCCACACTTGGTGCTTCTCGGTATGATGATCGCCGGCTACTGCGTGGGCGCCGATACCGGTGTGCTGTACATCCGCGCGGAGTACCCCGAGGCCGTGGCGATCGTGAAGCAGGCCGTGGCCGAGATCGAGGCCAAGGGCTGGATCGGCAGGAACATCAAGGGCAGTGGCTTCAATTACCGCTTCAAGGTGATCAAGGCCGCAGGCGCTTATGTGTGCGGCGAAGAGACCGCCCTGCTCAACAGCATCGAAGGCAAGCGTGGCGAAGTGCGCACACGACCTCCCTACCCTGCACAACAAGGCCTCTTCAATCGGCCCACCGTGGTGAACAACGTAGAGACGCTCGCCTGTGTGCCTTGGGTGATCGCGAACGGTGGGGTGGCCTACACCAGGATCGGTACCGAGAAGACCAACGGCACCAAGCTCGTTTCGCTGGATAGCGCCTTCAACCGACCCGGCTTGTACGAAGTGGAATGCGGCACTCCCCTGCGCACCGTGATCGACGAACTCGGCCAGGGCTTCAAGAAGAAAGTGAAGGCGTTGCACATCGGCGGACCGCTCGGTGGGATCGTGCCTCTACACAAGATCGACGCGCTCAGCATCGACTTCGAATCGTTCCAAAAGGAAGGCTTCCTCCTCGGCCACGCCAGCGTGCTGTGCATCCCTGAGGACTTCCCGATGGTCGAATACCTCGAGCACTTGTTCGAATTCACTGCCGTGGAGAGTTGCGGCAAATGTTTCCCCTGCCGCATCGGCAGCAAGCGCGGTGAGGAGTTGCTGCACCGCGCACGCACCGCGAACGTCAAGATCGACCGTGCGCTCTTCAACGACCTGCTCGAAACGATGGAGATCGGCAGCTTGTGTGCCCTCGGTGGTGGTTTGCCGCTGGGCGTGAAGAACGCCCTGATGTATTTCCGGAACGAGCTGGACGCCCACTTCTCGTGAATCGGCGATCGGAAACGGCTGGATCCAACTAAGCCAGGCCTTTCCTCACGGCTAGGGCGACCGCTTCGTTCACGCTGTGCACCCGAAGCTTCAGGTAGACATTGCTCACGTGCCGGTTCACAGTGGCGTAGGAGAGGTTCAGTTCTGCTGCGATGCGCTTGTAGGTGTATCCCTTCACCAGCAGGCTCAGGATCTCCTGTTCGCGCGGGGTGAGGAGGAACTCGTCGGGCTTTGTGGCGGGTGTCTGCTTGCCCTCCATCATGCGCAACACCCGACGGGCGATGCTCGGTGACATGGGCGCACCGCCTTCGAGCGCCTCTTTGATCCCTTGGATCAGTCGGTCGGGATCGGTCTGCTTGAGGAAGTAACCATCGGCTCCTGCGCGAATGGCAGCGAAGATCCGATCGTCGTCCTCGATGACGGTGAGCATGACGATGCGCAGATCATCGGGGAACCGAGCGCGCAGGATGGCCACCGCCTTGATGCCATCGACCACCGGCATATCGATGTCCATCAACACCAGGTCGGGCGAGCAGGAGCCGACATCGTCCACCACCTTGTGCGCTGAATTGAAGGCGCCCACCACCCCGAGCTCTTCCGCCGCGTTCAGCACCGCACTGAGCGCATCGCGCTGTTCGCGATTGTCCTCGAAGATGGCGATCTTGATCATGGCTGGGACTTCTTCATAGGACGCAAAGTTCAGCAGGCCTTTCGCTTTGCATGCTCACTACATCCACTCATTCCGTTGCGGGGATGGATACGAATACCACGCGCGTGCCTTTCATCGCACCGGCCATTACCTGTACTTCGCCGCCGATCTCGCCTGCCCTTCGCACCATGTTGCCTAGGCCGTTGCCACCGAGGGACACGCCTCGTGCCGTCGCCTCCGGCAAGCCAACGCCATCGTCTTCCACCACGAGTTCGATCCGCCCGTTCACCATGCGCAAGGCGACCTTGATCCCTTCGCAACGGCTATGGCGCACGGCATTGCTTACCGCTTCCTTGAAGATGAGGTAAAGGTTCTTGCGCTGTTCCATGGCCAGCTTCCGCGTGAGCGGGCCCGCGTCGATGTTGAACTCCAGGCCGATCCCTGCGGCTTCGCACAACGGTTCCGCATAGGCGTGCATGCGGTCCAGCAGGTCTTCCATGGAATCATGCCCGCTGTTCACGCTCCAGACGATGTCGTTCATGCTCTCCATGGCACGTTTGCTGTTCTCCTTCATCCGTTGCAACATGCCGGTGGCGTATTCGGGCAAGGCTTCGGTGTGCTTGCTCACGGCCGTGCTGAAGAGCACGATGCTGCTGAGGTTGCTGCCCACTTCATCGTGCAGGTCGGTGGCGATGCGATCGCGCATGCGGATCATGCGGCGCAGTTGCTGTTCGCGGAAGTGCACCACGGCGTACGTGGCACCGGCTACCAAGAGCACGAACACCATGATGAACCACCATCGGAAATACACAGGTCTGATCATGGTGATGGGGATCTTCAGCTCATCGGACCATCGGCCCTCAGCGTCCTGGGCCTTGATGCGGAGCACGTGATCACCGTAGGGCATCGAGGTGAAGCGCAAGTGGGGTTCGCTCTGCACGTTCCAGTCCGAATCAATGCCGTCCATGCGCCACGCGTATCGGATGAGGGCCGGATCCTGGAAGCTCAAAAGCGCGAAGTCCACTGTGAAAAAGCGGTCCCCAGGCGTCAGGATGAGCGGAGATCCTTCCAGCAATGGCGTTGTGCGGTCCACCGGAACGTTGCGGTCGTCCTGCTGTACGAACACCTCCTTAAGGACCAGCGGCGCCATTGGAGCAGCGGGAGAGGCCTGCATGGCCGCGGGATGGAACACCGTGACACCATCAATGCCACCGAAATAGAACCGACCGTCGGCACCGCGTGCATGAGCAAGGCGGTTGAACTCGTTGGAGGTGATACCATCGGCCGTGGTGAAGATCTTCACCTGATCCGTGATCGGATGATAGCGAACAAGGCCGTTGTCCGTCGGCATCCAGAGGTGGCCCAGATCATCCGGGTAGATGGCATGGATGCTCGCTACCGGCATGCCTTCGCGCTGTCCGATCCTACGTACCTCTCCCTTCTCGCGGTCCCAGCGGATCAGACCCTGTGTGGCGGTGGCGAGCCAGAACGTACCGATGCTGTCAGCGTATAGATAACGGATATCATCGGCGGGCAGGAAATGCCCGGCATCCGTAGTCCGGGAAGCGCCGGGCCACCAGCGCTCCAGGAAGTGGCCGTTCGCATCCAGCCTGAAGAGACCTGCGGCGGTGCAGGCGAACACGCCATCCAGAGGGTCCAACGCCAGATGCCACACCCATGCGTTGTCGAGCGCGTCCGAGCCCGTGGCCAGCGTGCGCGATGTATCGCTGCCCGGCTCCGTCAGCCGAAGTCCCTTCTCAGACCCAAGGAGCAAGCGCCCACCGGTGAGCGGCGCTGCGCTCCAGCACGCATATGCTTCGTTCGACGCGGAGAGGACCACGCGGTCCACCCGGCCCGAGACATCTTCATGTGCCACCTTGTTCCGGAGGCCTCGCCATAGACCACCGGCGCCATCGGACACCATCATCTGCCTGACCGCAGGCGTGGTATCGGAACGAAGCACTCCTCCGGTCGCGGCATCGAGTATCCAATAACCCTGTGTCTCGGTGTTCACGTGCAACCGGCCCTGGTTCTCCACCATGCCCCGTATCCTGAATCCATCGTGCAGGGCACTTTTGGGCATGTGTAGATAACGTTGGAACAGCTCGGGCCGCATGCCGAGCTGAAAGAGACCGAACTCCCCCGCGATCCAGATCGTACCGGAACGGTCGCGCAACACATCCCTCACATAATAAGCGACCTCGGGAAAGACCTTGACGAGGTCGAACAGCACGGGCGATGTGAACGGGTTATCGCCGTCGCGCATCCGCCGCACCTTGGTGTTGATGAGCCAGATATCATCTGACAAAGGCATGCGAACGCTCCCATGACCCTCCAACTGCACGACCATGCCCGGGCTGGGCGGTGAGGGTTCGATGGTCACACCAAGGGGGCGTATCCATCCCGATAATGCCGGGCCGCATTGACTATCGACGACATAGGTGCCTCCCATCCCTGTCGGCTTCCAGCCGGAGTGATCCCGACCAGGATTCGTGACCACGCCATTTCTGTCACGGATCCGCACCAACTCTTTGGGTGAGGCTGACCCGTCCGGTGCTGTAAAGCGCTGCGATACCAGATCCACGGGCCATTCGGCGTCCGGCACGGATCCACAGTTGTACCACAGATCACCACCATCGGTCAACCTCGATAAGAGGATCGCACCAGGGCATTCGATGGCTACCGTTTGGAATGGATGGCCAGGATCGCCGTACCGGATCAAATACTTCTCTTGGGCGAACACGATGACACCTTCCCTATTGCTGATGAGATCCAGGACAGGGCCTGTTCCGAGTTGAGGTTCCACCCCTTCGAACCGATCATGGACGTTCCTGACCCGAATGGAACGCGCATCGATGATATCCAGCGAGCCATTGTCGTGCAGCACCCACAATTCGCCGTTGCCATCGCAGGCCACCTTCCGCACAGCATTGCTGGCCAGGCCATCGGCCATGGTGAAGTTGCGGAAGCCGTAGCCATCGAAGCGGGCGAGGCCTTGTGGCGTGGCTGCCCAGATGAAGCCGCGCTGGTCCTGGGTGATGGACGTGATGTGGCGGTGCGGAAGGCCGTCCGTCACCCCGAAGTGGCGTGCCGTGAAAAGCAGGCGATCGGCCGAGGCTTCAGAGGGATGGACCTGCGCGAACGACCCGCTATGGACCATGCCCAGCAGCAGGGTCAGAAGCACGGCGATCGGTCGCATACCGCAAGATACCGGCTGCCGCCCAACGTGCATCACTTCGGAGCGGAATGAGTGGATGTAGCCATGGTGATGAGTGGATCCAAGGATTGATGCGCGGTGATGATCAATGGTGCTTTGCGACCGTGAACATGCGACTCTCCTACCCCAACATCGATCGACCATGAACATTCGAACATTACGCAGCCTAGGCCTTGCCTTTCTCTTGGTAAGTGGCGCGCAGGTGGCCTCGGCCCAAGGATCCCAAGAAGGCGATGAGTTCAATTCGGTCAGCGGCATCACCGTGACCGACTTCAGGATCATGACCAACCCAACGCCTTGGTGTACGGATAGCAAAAGGTGCCAGGTGGTCGCTCCTAACTATCCACTGGGCTTGGGTGTCTTCCCGAACAACTACTTCAGCCTGCCCGCAGGCAACGGACCACAATCCTTTGAGGTTCGGGCTGTCGTGCAGTATGCCGATCCGATGCAACCGTTGAACGGAGTATCGGTCTTCATTGACGATCAATTCTGCTCCAGTTGCGATGTCGTATACCTCCAAACCCCGGTGATCGGCACCAATCCAGCGGAATACAGGTACTTGATCACCCACCGATCGGGCTCCGCCTTCAGCACCAACGGTGAGCGCAGATTCACCTTGCGGTTCAACAGGGTGGGCTCTCCCGCTCCCGTCATGGACATCCGGTTCGGGGCGATCATGGTGGGCGAAGCATACACCGACGTTCTCGGCTACTACAATACACCATTGCTGCCATTGTACATCTTGCGCGACCCTCCCGGCGGTGGCAGCTTCAGCAGTATAACCTCGAGCACGAACACCTGCTTCGGCCAATCGCATTCGGTGAGCACGTCCTCCGAGGAGGGGTACTGGGCCAAGGCCAAGCTCGGCGTGGCCGGTGAAGCAGGGCTGTTCGTGACTACCGAGTTCGAACTTTATGGCGAGCTGGGTGTGAGCCTCAGTGCAAGCCGGTCTGAAACGTCCGAATTCGAATACAGAACATGCCTGCAGTCCACCTCGACCTACACCACGGCCAATAGTGGTACGCCGGACGATGTGTTCATTGTCAGTGCCAACCGCTATGCGTACGGAATGCGCACGATCATCGAACGCCCCACCTGCGGCACGGTGACCAGATCGGCCAATTTCGCTTCTTCACCCGTGCAGCGACTCCTTTCTCAAAACTGGAGTGAGAGCTACATCATCGGCACGGTCATTCCCGGTGTTCAACAGGATATCGCTGGCATGGTCCCAGGATCCCCGGAATACAAGTTGGCCGTAGAGCAACTATCCGTTTGGCAGCAGGCCATCGCGTTGAACGCCACGATCAAGGCCAACGCCCCACTTACCCAGACCCGTTCCTTCAACGGTGGTGATCTTTCCTTCCAGTATTCCGAGACACAAACAACATCCGAAACCACCTCGATCCAATACAACGCCATACTCGAACAAGGGTTGACCGCTGAGTTCGGACTGGAGGTGGGCGGATCGGGAGTAAGTGCCGGTGGCTCCATCAAGATGAAGAACGAATATGGGAACGGGGAAACGGGCTCCAACGAGTCGACCAATACCTTGGCCTATACGCTCGTGGACAGTGATGTGTTCGACAATTTCACTGTGGAGGTTCGCAAGGACGGGGTGTTCGGTAGTAATGTGTTCGTGCTGGACTCCGCTAGCTCTCGTACCAGTTGCCGGTATGAAGGTGGCTTCCAACTGGACCAACCCAGCTTGTCCGTAGGCTCTCCCGGAAATACCAGCATGACAGTGATCCAAGCGCCCATCGGGAGCGCAGTGAACTTCCCGTTGATCGTTTGCAATAACAGCGATATCACGAGGACCTACTACCTGCGCTTCAGTGCTGCCACGAATGCGCAGGGTGCCATCCTACAGGCTTTCGGAAACACACTGAACTCGAACGACAATGGCATCATGCTGGAACTGACGGCGGGCCAATGCCTCAACAGCACCCTCTCCCTGACACAGCCCAATGCCGGCGTGCTCGACTTCTCCAACATCAACCTCTACCTCTACGCGCTTTGTGAAGAGGAGTATGCACCCTACATCCGATCCTTCGTCTCCGTTTCAGCATTCTATGGGGCTGGCAACATCGGCAGCATCTGCGAAACATCCAACGGCTTGGGCACTATCGAAGGGGATTTCGTCGATGGGGTGCAACTGGGCTCCATCAACAATACCGGCACGGGCTCCATCGGAGGGTCAGCCTACACCAACTACAGCACGCAGTTCTCCTCCACACTTTCAAGGAATGGGCAGTACATGGCTTCGATCACTTCCGGCGAATTCTCCGTCAACGTCCTTTCAGCGTGGATCGACTTCGACCAGAACGGCTCCTTCGATCCGGATGAACTGATCGGTTCCTTCGATACCAATTCGCCCTATGAGACCACTGATCTGCCGTTCACTGTCCCTGCCGACGCTGTCCTGGGCAACACGTTGATGCGGGTGCGCACCACGTACCTTCCTGGTCCACCTCCGCCTAGCCTGGACCCCTGCATAGCCTACGATTATGGTGAGACCGAAGACTACGGCATCGTGATCAATGCGAATACACCGCAGGATTGCCTGGGGATCAACAATGGGACGGCGTTGCCAGGAACTCCTTGTAATGACAATAACGCCACTACCGGCAACGATACCTGGAACGCCAATTGCCAGTGCGTAGGTGTTCCGGTTGATTGTGCCGGAGTTGCGGGAGGTTCAACCGTGCCTGGGACACCGTGCGACGATGGCGACCCGAACACCGCGAGCGACGTGTACAACGCCAACTGCCAGTGCGTGGGCCAGCTGATCGACTGCACCGGTCTTGCTGGTGGAAGCGCCCTACCTGGCACGCCCTGCAATGATGGACTGGCCTCAACAGGTAATGACACTTGGAACAACAACTGCCAATGCATCGGCCTGCCCATCGACTGTGCTGGAGTGTCCGGTGGGAATGCCTTGCCCGGCACGGCCTGCAATGATGGCAATCCGCTTAGCGCGAACGACACCTATGACAGTAACTGCCAGTGCGCAGGCACCCTCTCCTTGGACTGCAATGGCATTCCCGGCGGAGCGGCACAGCCAGGGACACCATGCGATGACAACGATCCCTCCACAGGCGGAGACACCTTCGGTGCCAATTGCGTGTGCGCGGGCCTGCCCTTCGATTGCGCAGGAACACCCGGTGGAAGTTTGTTGCCTGGCACACCGTGCAACGATGGCAACCCACAGACCACCAACGATGTGTTCAATGCGAACTGCTCGTGCGTTGGAGAGCTTGTGAACGACTGCGCTGGTGTGCCCGGTGGCGCTGCGCAGCCTGGAACACCGTGCAACGATGGGAACCCCAACACGGGTAATGATACCTGGAGCGTCAACTGCCAATGCGTGGGGCAGACGCTGGATTGCACTGGAATTCCCGGAGGCTTTAACCTACCTGGCGCACCTTGCGATGATGGTGACGAGACCACCGGCAATGACCTGTGGAACTCGAGCTGTCAGTGTTCAGGTCTGCCCATTGATTGTGAAGGTGTTCCCGGCGGGCTCACGTTGCCCGGTAGCGGTTGCGATGACGGCGATCCGAACACCACGAACGATATCTTCAACCTGAATTGTGTTTGCGCGGGTACACTCGCTTTGGATTGCGAAGGTGTTGCTGGTGGTCCGGCCCAACCGGGCACGGCTTGCGATGATGGCGACCCGGACACCGGCGATGACATCTACAATGCGAACTGCATTTGCGCCGGCCTTCCATTGGATTGCGCGGGAACAGCCGGCGGAGCGGTCCTGCCTGGCACAGCCTGCAACGATGGGGACCCTTGCACCACGAACGATGTATTCGGAGCGGACTGCACCTGCTCGGGAACACCGCTCAGCGTGGGCACCATCACCGCACCCCTCGCAGCGGACGCGGGCAGCACCGTCACCATATTCATTGCACCGTTGGCAGGCGCCACCAACTACCAGTGGACCATGCCGGCTGACTGGACCAGTACCAACACCGGCACCTTCGTGCTCGAAGCACAGGTCGGCAGCACGATCGGGGCAGCTGAGGCCTGCGTTTCCGTAACGGCGAACGGTTGCGTCGTCGATGGATGCACCTCGGTGACCGTGCTGGATCCGAACAGCTTGGAAGATAACACCGACCTTGTTTGGTTCACCGTTCAACCCAATCCATCCAACGGACTCTTCCACCTGAGACCGGTCGGTGGGGCCCTTGGGGACATCGACCTACAAGTCTACGACGCCTCTGGTCGTGAGGTTTGGAGTGCCCTGACAAGATTCATTAGCAACCCGCTTGCCATCAACCTCGATGGAATGGATAACGGCACCTACTACCTCATCGCCCAGCGCAACGGAGAACGACGTGTGATGCCCTTGGTGCTCACCCGCTGACCGGTACGCTGACCCAACCGGAACCCCGCCACCTTGGCGGGGTTCCGGCTTTTCATGAGCAGCGTACCGTGTCACCACCGACGCCAGCTCTACCACTATATTCGTACCACGCT
>Ga0075163_10003160_pt1 | contig 22214 bp, 13 predicted proteins | sample JI1023141ADNA_FD_71478 | JGI IMG/M metagenome (GOLD analysis project Ga0075163, IMG submission 71478) | Wastewater effluent complex algal communities from Wisconsin, to seasonally profile nutrient transformation and Carbon sequestration -... | ecosystem: Engineered > WWTP > Effluent > Algae... | reverse complement strand
ACACCTCGCGCTACAAGGACCCGGCCGGCCTGGTCACCGCGCTCGGCTTCACCGCCGGCGCGCCGAACCCCGAGGCGCCGCACGAGTTCCTGGTCGCGGTCGGCAAGTCCGCGCCGATCCAGCAGCTGCTCGCCAGCGACCAGGGGGTCGACGACGCCCTGACCGCGCTCGGCATGGACCCGTGGCCGCTCCCGACGCGCCCGCAGACGGTGATGTTGTGGCAGCAGAACGGCAACGCCTGGCAGCTGATCGGCGTCCTGCTCGACAGCGACGAGCCGATGAACCGCCCGACCCGCATGGGCGACACCGAGCCGCGCCTGACCATCGACAGCATCACCATCGCCGGCAACCCGCTCGCCTTCAACGTCCACCGCAGCAACGCCGCGGGCACCCGCCTGCTGCTCGTCCCCATCACCCCCCCGCTGCTGGCCGGCCCGAACACGCCGGTCCTCCAGCTCAACTTCACCGCGCTGGGCTCGCCCGTGAGCCACAGCCGGTACATCCAGACCCTCCCCGGCCTCGTCCTCAAGGAGATGCAGCCATGAGCTTCCTCCCCCCTGCTTGGTTAATGGGCGCCCAGGCGCTCGACGCCGCTGGCGACCCCCACCTGGCCCCCGGCGTGCACATGCGCCTCGTGACCAGCGGCCTCGTCGGCCTGCCGATGCGTCCGTTCGCCATCTACCGCCAAAACCTCGGCAGCGTCGCCCAGAACGGGACCCTGCGCCAGGACATCACCTGGGTCGACGAGAACGAGAAGGTCCTGACCGCGCCGTTCAAGGTGACCAAGGGCCGGGTCGTGCGCGGCTACCTCCCGGTCGGCCTCAACACCCAGTGCGTGTGGATCCGGACCCTCGTCGACGGCTACACCCAGCTGACGGTCACCGCCTTCACCTCGAGCGAGTACGGCGTCGAGCACCTGGCCAGCCGCGACTCGTCGCCGTTCGACATCAGCGCCTCGAGCATCCAGGGCATCCGCCTGGTCGGCGACGGCAACGTCTACGGCGTGCGCTGGCTCGACGTCTCGACCATCCCGCTGCCCGCCAAGCCGTGGCTGGTCGTCCCGCTGCCCGTCAAGGACGGCCCGCGCTACGTCGGCCTCCAGAACTGGAAGGAGCTCGCGATCCAGCGCGTCAGCCAGGCCGCCCCGCGCCGCTTCGGCATGCACGACGACCCGAGCTTCACGAGCCCCGCCACCGCCGCCCTCGCGACCCCGCTGGACGAGTCCAAGCGCGTCGACGCGCTGACGCCCGGGCTCGAGCTCCCGCTGACCACGCTCGTCAACGACATGTCGCTGCCGCAGCAGAAGCTGCTGTTCGAGCAGAAGCTGTCGAGCGGCCTGCCCGCCGCCTCGGACGGCCAGGCCAACATCAACTGCCTCGGCGCCGTCATGATCGGCGCGGCCGACCCCGGCGTCGGCCGCTGGCTCGGCTACGTCAACCACGACGCCTCGCCCCCGGGCGTCGTCGGCGACCTCGTCATCTACACGATCCGCGGGTTTTGGCAGATCGACAGCGCGACCCTCGACCTCGACCAGAAGAACGGCCTCGCCGCCGCCAGCTCGGCGCCGATCACCCAGGCCACCCCGCCCGACCCGGCCCTCGGCTTCCCCTGGCCCAGCAAGCCGGCCGACGCCGGCGCGGGCTGGCGCCTCTACGACTTCCGGCTCCCCGTCGTCGCCATCATCGGCACCCCGCCGAAGAGCCCGGCCGCCCCGACCCTCGGCGCACCCGTGCACGGCAGCGGCCCATGGCTGCCCGAGGACCCGCCCACGGCCCTGCGCGAGGTCGTCGTCCCGCTCAGCGACCTCGTCCCGGGCGCCTGCCTCGCGTTCGCCCGCCAGGACGCCACGCTCAACGGCCTCAACCTCCGCGAGCCCATCACCAAACGCGCCCTCGCGCTGCTGGTCGCGCACGCCCAGGACGGCGACAGCCCCGACAAGGGCAGCGTGTCCGACCGCGAGTGCCCGGAGACCAAGGTCACCTACCGCCTCGCCCAGGCCGACTGGTTCGGGCGCTGGAGCGGCTGGGCCCAGATCGACATGGCGGCGCTGGACCGCCCGCCGCCGCCGACGCCCACCGTCGAGGCGGTCTACGAGGCCGCCGACATCCCCGAGCCGATGCACGACAACAAGCTGTGGGGCCACCTGCGCGTCTCGGTCCCGGTGCCGCCGGCGAGCGGCCTGCCGCCGGGTTCCCGCCTCCTCGACCACCTCGAGCTGTTCGGCACCCTCGGCGCCACGCCGTTCACGATCAACGTGACACCGGCGCCCCAGAGCGAGCTCGTCCAGGTCGAGATCCCCGGACCGCTCGTCAACGGCAGCCTGGCCCTCCTCGACCGCGGCGCCGAGTCCCTGGCGACCATCCAGGCCCGCTGGGTCGACACCGGCAACTTCCCTTCGGCACCCTCCGCCCCCCGCAAGGTCAAGCTCGTCGACCCGCGCCCGCCGGAGCCCGTCGTCATCACCCCCAACCTCCGCTACAGCGCCCGCCCCGACGCCACCGGCCGCGCCCGCATCACCCTCAGCTGGCCCGTCAGCCCCAACCTGCGCTACCGCGTCTACGTCTGCGACGAGACCCGCCTGGTCGACGCCCTCAAGGCCGACGTCCAGTTCATGCAGGCCTACCAGGCGGCCGGGACCCCGGCCGAGCGCGGCCAGGCGCTCACCGACAACAAGCACCTGCTCCTGCGCAAGTACTTCGAGAACCTCACCGGCGAGGCGCTGAAGCCGGCGCCGGGCGCCGCGCAGATGAGCTTTCAATACGACGTCTCGGGCTCGCTCAAAGTGCTGACGCTGTTCCGCGTGGTCTCGGTCAACAGCCTCAACGCCGAGTCGCCGTGGGCGCAGGGCCCGATCGTCCCGTTCGGCGTGCCGAACAGCGGCCCGCCGCCGCGGCCGCTGCTCGAGCTCGTCCCGGCCGACAAGATCGGCCCGAACGACCCGCCGCTGGCCGCGGGCGCGGTCCGCCTGCGCGTCGGCCTGATCCGCGGCGCGATCGCCCCGGCCCGCTACCGCCTGCGGCGCAGCAGTGTGTCCGCCGGCGACCCGATGCGCATGATCATCGCCGCCGAGGGCGCCCTGCCCGCGCCGATCGTCGACGACAAGGGCCGCATGCACGTCGACATCGACGACGCCGGCGCCTGCTCCTTCGACCCCGCCATGACGCTGGTCGCGTGGACCCGCTATCACTGGCGCGTCGAGGTCCAGGCCGGCAACGAGCCGTTCACGACGATCCCGGGCGAGTGGAGCCCCATCAGCGCCCCGGCCTCGACCATGCTCGTCCCGCCGATCCCCGGCGCGCCCGACGGCCTGAGCGGGGCGGCGCAGGCGTCCGAGTACAAGCTCTCGTGGCACCACCCCGGGCCGCTGCCCCGCGGCACGCTCGGCAGCTACCGCTTCGAGATCTACCGTCGTGGCCCCCAGGGCGGCCTCGAGACCCTGATCGGCGAGTGCATCGCCGACATCCCGGCGGCCGTCGGCGGCCGCGACGCCAACAACAACTACTTCTTCCTCGACGCCAGCCCGCCCGGCCCGCTCACCACCTATCGGGTCGTCGTCGTCGACCCCGCCGGTCGGCGCAGCCCGCCGAGCGAGCCGTTCACTGCCTGATCCCGGAGGACGCCGTGCCAATCCTCAACCCCAATCCCAACACCCTCGGCATCTTCTCGCCCCAGATCGGCCCGTGGTTCGACCAGGCCGCCGTGACGCTCGCGGTGCCCGACGCCAACCTCGCCGTCCCGCTGGCGCCGCTGGCGAACATCTGGCTGCCGCCCGCCGCGGGCACGCTCTCGTTCTTCGTCGCCACCAACCCGCGGCCGCCCCAGCTCGCCAGCCTGCGCGACCCCGCCGGCAACGTCCCGGCGTTCACGAACGGGCGCCTGATCGCCCTGTTTCGCCTGCTGCCGGAGGTCGAGCAGCGCCTGCACGCGCTCTCGGCGGCGATCCCCAGCATCCCCGGCGCGCCCGCGCTGGCGACGGTCCCCGCCCGTCCGCGCGTCCGCTACTTCGCGCTCGAATTCCCGGCCAACTACACGTTCCCGCAGCTCGTGGCGATCATGCCCGCCGGCTTCAGCTTCCCGCAGGGCATGCTGGCCGTCGACCAGCCGACCCACCTCGGCCTGACCTGGGTAGGCGGGGTCCTCGGCAACGCGACCCGGCCGATGTCGGACATGGCCCGGCCCGGGCAGTTCCTCAACACCACCCAGCAGCTCCTGGACTTCACCAACAACCCGGCCAATGTCCGCCTGTTCTGCTTCGACAGCCGCGGGCGTCCGCTCGACCCCGGCGCCGTCGCGTGCTGGTGGAACTTCCTCGCCACCGACGTCCCGGTCGGCTTCGGCGGGCCCGGGGGCGCCCTCCTGTGGGCCCCGAACGTCGCCAATCGCACCGCGCCGGTCGCCGCCGGCCAGCTGACGATCCACCTCGTCAACGCCCACGAGGGCCCGCTCGACGCCCAGACCCTCGCGCGCGTCACCACCACCAACTTCGCCGCCTTCGCCGGCACCACCAACCTCTTCACCCTCAACCCTGGCGCCGGCGCCGGCACCATCGCCTTCAACGCCGCGCCGAACCCCGACGACCTGCCGACGCCCCGCGCCGCCGTGCTGCCCGACGGGACGTACGCCGCCACCTCTCCGGGCCTGTGGCCCGCGGGCGCGCTCAACGCCCTCCTGAACCGCGACTTCGCCCGCGTCGCCGTGCTCTCGGTCGAGCACCAGATCGTCGGCCAGCGCCGCGAGTACACGGTCCCCGTGCCCGCCAGTCCGACCGCGGCCGACACCATCGCCCTCGCCCGCGCCGCGGCCCAGGACGACCTGGCGACCAGCATCCGCATCGGTCGCGTCGCGACCCCCGCGCTCCTCGACAACCATGAGCTCGTCCTCGGCGCCCTCTCGGGCGCGCTGGGCGTCGCCGGGCCCGCCGAGCTCGTCACATCGACGCTCGAGCGCGACTTCGGTCCGCTGCCGGCCCTGCCCGCGCTGCCGACACCGCCGGCGGCGGCGTGGCCGGCGACGATCCCCGCCCCGACGATGACCAACCTCGTCGGCACCCAGCAGGCGACCACCATCATCGGGCAGCGCGCGCTGTTCAGCCTCAACCTCGGCGTCGCCCTTGCGGGCGCGTGGGTGCGGGTGTGGACGCAGGGCTTCGACGCCGCGAAGGGCGAGCGCTACCACCTCGACGGCGGCAGCGGCACCGTCCAGGCCGACGGCACCCTCGACGTGGTGATCGGCCTGCAGGACGGCGTGGACAGCCCGGCCGCGCTGATTGGCGTCGACCTCCTGATCGTCGCCGCCAACAACAGCCGCCTCTACGGCGACATCCGGTTCCCGCGGCCGACCGTCGACGGGGCCGCGCTGGTCCCCCTCAACACGATCACCAACAACACCGCGCTCGTCGTGTGCGAGACCGGAGCCACGCTCACCGCCGCCCCGCAGCCGAACGGGACCATGCTGGCGAATGGGACCATCCCGAGCGGCGCGAACCTCGTCGCCAAGGGCCCCCCACGCCTCATCGACCCCGCGACGATCCCCGCCGCGGTCCTCAGCGCGACCGCCGTCATCAATCGCCTCACGCCCGGCCGCACCGTCGAGCTCACCCAGCCGGCGTTCCCGCGGGTCCCGACCGGCGACACGGTCGCGCTGCTGTCCGCCGGCGGGGCCGCGGTCAACCGGCGCACCCGCACGACCCTCGACGGGTGGCAGGCCGGCTATCCGATCCCGGGCATGGAGCGCCTCGAGCTCGCGCTCGGGCACGTCACCGGCGGCGTCGCGGTCGTCGGCTCGGTGCCCGGGCTCGCCCGCTACCACGAGCTCCTGCCGCACCTGCAGGGCCACCCGCAGACCCCCGCGGCCGTCGAGATCCACGGCACCGGCGTCAACCTGGCGGGGCCCGGCGCGCTCGGCACGTGGGAGTACACCCGCGACCGCACCGCCGGGGACACGGTCAACCTCGCCATGACGGCCTTCGGCCAGAACTACATCGGAGCGGCGGGAGGCCTGCCGGTCGCCGGCCTGACCGCCTGGGCCGCCGGTCTGCGCACCGTCGCCGCCGGGGTCGAGGCCGAGATTGGCTTCCCGCAGATCCTCGACTACCTCAGCGGCCAGAACCCGCACACCTTCACGAACGACTGGGCCAACATGCGCGCGTGGTGGGCCGCCAACGCGCCGGGCGGGACACCGCCGCTGCCGGTCAACCCGGCCGGCGACATGCTGCGCGCGCTGGACCGGCGGATGTGCGTCTCGGCCAAGGGCGGCCGCGAGGGCGCGACCTCGCTGGTGGCGGCGATCAACCGCGCCGAGGACTTCATCTACATCGAGACGCCCGCGCTCGACGACCGGGCGTTCGGGCCGGCCAACGACACGATCAACCTGCTGCAGACGATCATCGCGCGTATGACCGCCCGCCCGGCGCTGCAGCTGATCCTGTGCGTCCCGCGCTACCTCCTGCCAGGCACTCCGAGCCCGCTGCAGCGCGTCCGCGACAGCCTGGTCATCGCGGCCAGCACCGCGATCTCGAACGTCCAGGTGCGCGCCGACCGGTTCGTCCGCTTCAGCCCCTCGGCGGGCGTGGGTCGCAGCCTGCGCATCGCCTCGACCACCGTCATCGTCGACGACGCCTACGCCCTGACCGGCACCACCCACCTGTGGCGACGCGGCCTGTGCTTCGACTCGTCGTTCGCCGTCGCCCTGTTCGACGAGGTCCTCGACATCTTCGGCCGGCCCGCGGACATCTCACGGTTTCGCCGCCTGCTCGTCGCCGGCCGCCTCGGCCTGACCCTGGGCGACGTGCCCGAGGACCCCGCGGAGCTGGTCCAGGCGATCAAGATGATGCAGGACCGCGGCGGCTTCGGGAAGTTCGCGGTCTCCACGATCCCCCCGCCCGACCCGACGCAGAACACGACCACGCTCAACAACCTCATCACCGATGAGGACGCGTGGAACCCCGACGGCAGCCCGCGCGTCGGCTTCGACGTCGCGTCCCTGTTCGCCGGCCTGATGACCGCCAACACCCTCGATGAGGAGTTCTCCAAGCCGCAGCCGTGAGCCGCGTCCCCGGATCGCTCCGATCCGACGCCCCCCGGGGAGGTCGCTCTCCGGCCGGCGCCGCTTCAGGCTCGCGGCGATCGCTCGATCGGTCGATCGCTCGATCGTCTGCAGACGTGGTCGACGAGGGCTGCACCCCGCGTGAACGGGCTCTGGAGCCCCGGAGCCGCCCCGCTGGCTTCGTGGCCGAGGCCGACGGCGGCCGCCCCCTGGCGCGGCGGCGCTCGCGAGCGCTCACCATGACACCCCGCCGAGGCGCTGTCCCTGGCAGTTCGCCGTGGACCCGGTCAGTGTCTCTTCGGGTAGACTCCTTGACGACTCATGGTTGACCTCGTCAGCTCCTCGAGGAGCAAGGAGCCGAAGTGCTCACGAGCGACGCGACGCGCCTGAGAGGACTGACCGAGAGCACCCCCGGCTCGACCGATGCCCCGGTCGACGCGACGACCCGGGCCGCCGTCGCGATGGCGCCCTACGCCACCTGGATGACGGTCGCCGCCGCGCTCGCAGGAGCGCTGACCGCGGTCTCGACCATGGATCTCATGGCGGGCGCCTGCGGCATCGCGGCGGCCACCGCTGCTGCAGCCGCGCTGTTCGTGCGTCGCGTCAGCGCCGCGCTCGCGCCGACCCTCGGCTCGCTGCTGCTCGGCGCCGGCCTCCTGGTCCCGGTCGCGGGCGTCGGCGATGGCGCTGTGCCGTGGCTCCTCGCGATCCTGCTGCAGGTCGCCGCGGCGCTCGTGTTGCCCCGGCAGCTCGCCTTCGCCGTGGGTGCGGCCCCAGCGGCGGCGGTCGCCGCCGGGACGGCGCTGCGCTCGATACACGAGGCGTGGACGACGGGTCTCGCGCTGCTGACGATCGGCATCCTGCTCGCGCACATTCTCTCCGACCTGCTGCGGGAGCAGGACATGGCGCGGCTGCCGACCCCGTCGCAGTCCGGGACCAGCACCCCGAACTTGACCGGCTGGACGCGCATCGAGCTGGACCGGGTCAAGGTTGAGCTCGACGCGGTGGTCAACCAGCTGCGCCAGGAGACGAGCTCGCGTCAGCAGGCCGAGGCGCAGATCCTCGCGGCGCTCCAGACCAAGGAGACGTTCCTGGCGACGATGAGCCACGAGCTGCGGACCCCGCTGAGCCAGATCATCGGGTACAGCGAGCTGTTGATGGACGAGAGCGAGGGCGTCGATCCGGCGCAGCTGGTGGGGGACATCGGGCGCATTCACCAGGCCGGGATGAACCTCTTCGACATCATCGACAACGTCCTCGACCTGTCGCGGATCGAGGCCGGCAAGGCCAGCGCTGTGCCGGAGACGATCGCGCTGTATCCGTTCATCGACCTGCTCACGCGCAACTTCGCTGTGCAGGCGCAGCGCCGCAACAACACGCTGCGCCTGCGCTGTCCCGAGGACATCGGGGCGATCGTCAGCGATCGCGCCAAGCTCCACACGATCCTCCGGAATCTGATCGGCAACGCCTGCAAGTTCACCGAGAACGGCACGATCCGCCTCGGCGTGGAGGTGGACACGAACACATCACCGCCGACCTACGTGTTCGCCGTGAGCGATACAGGCGTCGGCCTCGACCCCGCCGACATCGAACGGCTGTTCCAGCCGTTCCAACAGGCCGACAACTCTCGCACCCGCCGCCACGACGGGCCCGGGCTCGGGCTCGCCATCAGCCGCCACTATGCCGCGATGCTCGGGGGCGAACTCTCGGTGGAGAGCCAGCCCGGCGCCGGCGCGACATTTACGCTCCGCCTCCCGCGCGACTGGCCCGATGCGCGCGCCAGCGGCCTCATCGTGATGTCGATCGGCGTCTAATCAGCGCCCAGCCGAAGCCCCCGACCAGGGTCTCGGCGATGTCGCGCGAGCCGCAGATGGGTGTCGGTTCCCGCGGCCCATGTCGGCCTCGCATTCTGCTCGCGGCCAGGAGCGCTACCGCGGGCAATCCGCCTTCATGTCCGCGGCGCATGCGTTCGTCGCCTCGTCGATGGCGCCCTGGGACAGCTCGTCGAGGCACAGGCACAGCTTCTCGCAGCAATCTGGCGAAGCGATCACGCACGCGATACCGACCGCGCACGTCGTCGAGAGATCGACCGGCAGGCAGTCTCGATCGGCCTCGCAGCGCTGCGAGCACATCGAGCGCTCGCGGCGGTACGCCTCGCTGGTCACGCAACCGCCCGCGACGCAGACGTACGCGCCTGGCTCCGGGTAGACGCCGCAGTCGGCATCGACGACACAATCGTGCGCTCGCGGTCCCACCACATACGAACAGATCCCGCCGGCGCAGCCCTCGTCGCGCGACACGTGGAAGTCTCCGTCGAACTCGAGGTCGCCGCCGTGATCGCACGGCGCGCCGAGGATCGGCAACGCTCCGGTGCCCGTGTCGCTCCCATCGCCCGTGTCTGACGTACTGCCGTCGGTCGTCGCGTCCGTGCCCCCGGCGTTGCACGCGACGAGCAAGGCGCCGATGACGAAAACGCCCCAGCGACGCGAGGAACCATGGAATCGTCGAACTACCTCAGCGGAGCAGCGCAGGCCCATGAAACGGCCAGCAGAGCAATTTGCGAGCCAATCGATCCGGCGAGCCGTGGTCGCGGCTGGTCCGCGTCGAGTCCGGCGGACATGCAACCCGTGCGTCCCGGTGCATATCCAGCGTGGGCCGCGACCGGCGCGGGCGCCTCTCCCCGGCGTCACCTTGGCATAGCGATTGCTGGAGAGATCCATCGTGACGACGAGGTGCCTGCGACGAAGCCTGCTCGCGGCGGTGATCCTCACCGCATGCTCCAACGACGACGCCAACGTGTGCGGTGACCACGTGCTGGGACCCCTCGAGGCCTGCGACGTCGCAGGCGAGGGCTGTGACGACGCCTGCCACTTGACCGGCGCGACGGCCTGGACGGTCCGGCGCAGCGATGCGAACGTCCCCATCGATATCCTCGACATCGCCGTCGGTGCGAGCGGACGGATCGCCGTGCTCGGCGTCACGGACGACGTCGAGCCTCACGGCTCGCCGTGGCTGCTCACGCTCGACCCCGCCGGCGAGGAGCTGTGGCGCGCGGCGCTCGCGGCCCAGGACATCGGCGATGTGTTCCCGCCGCACGTGGCGGTCGACGCCGACGACGGCGTCTTTGTCCAGGGCCGCGGCGTGCGTCGCTTCGATCGCGAGGGTCGTCCTGACTGGGATCTCGTCCCCGAGGACGCCGGCATCGTCGCCTTCGTCGCGGCCGACGAGGCGGCGTTCATCGGCAGGGTGGGGGCCTTCGACGCGGAACAGCCGTCGTCCGGCGTGCAGCGCGTCGACCCGGCCACCGGCCGGATCGTATGGAGTTGGTACCACGCCGACGGTGCCGTTCACATACCACTGGCGCTGACGATCGCCGGCCATCTGGTGGTGGCGATGGGGTATCGGTCCGGGTCGCTCGGCGACAGCGAGACAGCAGAGCTCGTCTTCGTCGACGCGGCCACCGGCGAGCTGGCTCGGATCGTGGCGGGCGACCCCGCGGAGACGTGGACCGGGGTCGCGGGGCTGGGGGTGGGCGATGTGGTGATCACCGGCCTGGTCGGCGACGAATGGTTTATCCGCCGCGTCGGCCTCGACGGCGTGAGCCGCTGGGATTCGGCGCTCGACTTCGGCGGCGCGAGCGGCCTCGCCGATCTCGCCAGCGGGTCGGACGACAGCACCGTCCTGGTCGGCGACGACCGCGGCCCCGACCCCGCGTCCCCGCCGCTGACGGGGGTTGTGCGTGCGTTCACCGGCGATGGCGAGCCGGCGTGGGACGTCTTGATTCCGCCGGAATCGCCGTGGGGGAGCGTATCCGGGCAAGCGGTGGCCTTCGGCCCCGGGTTTCTGGTGGTCGCAGGGCGGGAGGACAACGGCCTCGACCCGCCTTTCGGGTGGATCCGTAGGATCGGACCCAAATGAGCACATGCGAAATGCGGGCTCGATGCGGCGCGAGCGGTCACGGCGTCGCGGGTCCGGCGTCGGTGCACGGTTTGCAGCGGGTCGCAGACGCTGCGCTGCGTCGCGGTCGTGATGCGACGGGCCGCGTCGACCGGCGAAGATATTGCCGTCGCACCGAGCGCTCCGCGGATACAACATGGTCGGCATGGAACACACACCGAAGACTTCACCGTCGGCGCGACTGCGGCGCCTCACCGACACCGAGCTCAAGGAGGTCGCCGGGGTCGGCGGCGTCGGGCTCGTCGGCTATGGTACGCTCACGGGCGAGCTGGTCGCGACCCCGGGCGGCAAGATCCGCCTCATCACCGCCGCGAAGGGCACCCGCAGCGAGGTCAGCTTCACCATCGACGCCCCGGTCGCTCGCATCGACCTGTCGCCCGGCCACCGGGTCCGCGTGTTCGGCCTGATCCACAAGGCGACCGAGTGGGTCGGTACGATCCGTCGCGCGCAGATCCTCCACGACCACACGGACGCCGAGTGGGTCCCCGGCATGCACGTCACGGTCGCCGGCGTCGTCGACAATCGCCAGCCGGTGGCGATCGGCGGCGAGGCGATGCCGTCCGGCAGCTATCTCCGGCTGACGAACCACATTCACCTCTCCGGCGTCGTCTACCAGGAGCTCGCGCTCGAGCACGCCCCGTTCCCGCAGGGCCACCACCTGCAAGCATACGGGCGGATCGAGCTGCGCGCGATCGGCGGGGTCGAGACCCCGCTGCATCGCTACGCGGCGCTCAGCGGCGTCTCTGACGTCGGCGCCGGCGAACCGCGCTTCGACGGCCTCCAGTTTCACAGCGCCAGCAACGGCGCGCACCTGCGCGTGCTGGTGATCCGGCGCCGGGACATCTACGACGCGCCCAATGCGATCGTCGTGCTCGACGTCCCCGCGGGTCGGGCGTTCCTCGGCAGCATGGGAGGCATGCAGATGCCGGACCGCAACCCGTTCCACGGCTTCGGCGCCAGCACCAGCATTCTTACGCCCACCGACGCGGAGCGCGCGGCCGTCCGCTTCAACGCCAAGGACGAGGCGCTCGACGCCGCGACCGGTCAGCCGCTGCTGTTCCTCGACCGCGAGGTCCCGCCGCCGAACGTCGTCGACGGGCTCACGACCGCCTGGTACTTCGACCCCGCGCGGGAGATCGTGTACAGCTTCCTCAGCGGGGGCATCGCCGGCTTCCACAACCGCATGGCGACGTTGATGCGCTTCCCGCACGACGACGGCGAAGAATGACGGCACATTCCGCCGGGCTCGCCGCAAGAGCTGCGGATGCGCGCGCGCCCGGCCCGAGATAAGCATGGCTCACCATGCCGCTCTCACGCTACGGGGTCCTGAAGGGACGTATCACCCAGCAACTCGCCGGCCAGGGCAACGCGCCGCATCACCAGCTTCGGATCATCGACGCGGTCGCGGACTACCGCGCGGCGATCAACGTCCGCTCGGCGCTCGCGCCGTCCGAGCTGATGTTCACCGTCATCGACGATTTCCAGCACCCGCTCACCGAGCCGCTGCAGCGCCTGCCGATGGGCTTCACCGAGCTCGAGCCGCGCCCCGGCGGCATGGCGCTCGATTATATCCGCGGCAACCTGTTCGGCGCCCAGCGCCTGAAGGTCTTGCCGTACGCCGAGGTCGGGCCGGCCAACGACCTGTTCGATCAGCTCGACGCGCTGGCCCAGCGGGTCATGGGCGACGGCGGCGCGTCGATCTACGTGTTCGGCGAGCCGTGGTCGGCCGAGCCGCAGAAGGACAAGTACATGGGCTTCTTTCCCGGGGCGGGGATCCACAACGTGCACATGAATCAGGGCAACGACGCCGGCTTCGCCGGCGACGACGGCCCCTGGCAGGACGGCGGGCTGCTGTTCAGCTTCCCCCAGCCCGACCGCTCGCTGCGCTGGGTCGCGGTGTTCCTGGCGTTCCAATCGCAGGCCTCGCACACCGATGATGTCACCGGCCACACGCTGCCCGCGCCCGCCGCACGCGACGGGCTGGTGCGCATCGTCGCCGCCAGGCTGCGGGTCGCGAAGGGACAGCCCCAGCTCGTCACCCTGCTCAACACCGGCGCCGACCCGGTCGACCTCGGCGGCTGGTGCCTCGCCGACTATCGCAAGGCTCGCTGCCCGCTCGCCGGCGTGCTCGCGGCGGGCGCGGCGGTGGCGGTCCCGGTGGCGGCGCCGGTGGCCCTGGCGAACACCGGCGACATCCTCACGCTGCTCGACGCCGGCGGCCTGAAGGTCGACGGCGTCGCGTACAGCAAGCGGCAGGTGCCGGCCGAGGGGCGCACCCTGATCTTCGCGGCGTGAAGCGACCGGCGCGGGCGCCCGAATGCACGCAGTGCACGCCGGCGCAACCCGTGCGCCGCACGAGGCCGGCCGTCGCGGACAATCCGGGGGGCACAGTGGCCTGACGATTGCACAGGGACGGCCATGAAGCCCACAGCGGGAGATCCATTGAACGCGTTCGGCGATGGCCCTGATCATGTACCCGCATCGAGAGCTGGCCCTGGCGCCGCTCTTCCCGGAGGACGGAGCCTGGTCATGCGACGATATCCATGGTTGTGGGTCCTGCTCCTGGCCTCGGGCTGCGTCACCCGGGCCCGTTACGACGCGCTCGCGGCCGACCGAGATCAGGCCCGGGAGGCGCTGCTCGGGCAGCAGGAGGCGAGCCGCCTCGAGACGGCGCGCTGCGCCCGGGAGCTGACGGACGCCGACGAGCGCGCGACCCTCTGTAAGAACCGCGCCGCGGAGCTCGATCGGGAGATCCAGCGGCAGGCCGAGGCGGCGCGGGCCAACGAGCTCGAGGCGCAGGACCTGCGGGCCGATCTGCGCAGCCAGCAGGAGTGGCTCGCGCGCCTGGTCAAGGACCGCAGCCAGCTCAAGGCGACGGTCGAGTCGATGCGGACGGCGCTGGCCGAGGCGGCGGAGCGCGAGCGCGTGGCGGCGCGGCGGGTCGCGGAGTTCAGGGACATGCTGGTGCGCTTCAAGGACCTGATCGACGCCGGCAAGCTGCAGGTGCGGCTGGTCGACGGGCGCATGGTCCTGACGCTGCCGATGGACATCCTGTTCCCGAGCGGCTCGGCGAAGCTGGCGAAGGACGGGCACGAGGCGCTGCTGGCCGTCGGACGCGGGCTGGCGACCCTGCCCGAGCGCCAGTTCCAGGTCGAGGGCCACACCGACGACGTCCCGATCCACACCGCCGTGTATGCATCGAATTGGGAGCTGGCCGCCGCGCGGGCGCTCGGGGTCGTGCGGGCGCTGTTGGAGGCGGGCATGGACCCGCAGCGCGTCAGCGCGGCCAGCTTCTCGGAGTTTCACCCGACGGCGAAGAACGACGGGGACGCCAACCGGGCCCGCAATCGTCGGATCGAGATCGTGGTGGTCCCGGACCTGTCGGGGCTGCCGGGCTTTCGGGAGCTGCAGAAGCTCGCGGGCGGGAGCTGAGCGGGGAGGTCCGGCGATGAGGGCCGGCGGCGGCGATCTCAGTGCCCCCTCACCTCGAAGCCGAGGAGCACCCGCGTGATGTCGAAGTTGGTCGCCAGCGAGATCTCGTGCGTCATGTTCGAGTTGCGCGAGACGTGGGCGCCGGCCAGCGAGATGAAGAGGTCGTGCTCGCGGTGCTTGCCCTTGATCGTGTGGACCCGCACCGCCGCCGCGAGGCTCGCCTCGATCTCGGTGTCGAGGCGCAGCTGCCCGGTCCAGAAGTTGTCGACGTCGCGCGCCTCGTAGACGTCAAAGTGCCGCACCCACGCCTCGACGTCGGCCGACAGGTGCAGGCGATCGCGAAAGTCCCACGAGATGCCCAGGCTCGCCCGGTGGCGCCGGTAGTCGTAGTAGCCGCGGAAGAAATAGGGCGTCAGGGACGCGAACTCGTCGCGGCCGGTCATCACCCGGTTGTAGTGCTGGGTCCTCTGGCGCTCGAACGCGTAGCGCCCGCGGATGCGCACGCCCTTGCCCGGCCGCAGCTGGAACTCCCCGAACGGGATATAATCGAGGTAGTTCTTGCTCTGCTCGGCGCGGATGAAGCTGCCGTCCGGCTGGGTGAAGCTACCGTCGGGCGCGAGCGCGTTGTAGCGGCTGTCGAGATAATGCGTGTAGTCGAAGGTGAAGCCGGCCGCGAGGCGCGCGAACTTGCCGAAGTTGTAGCCGACCCGCGCGCTGGGGATCGACCCCTCCTGATCGATCCGTCGCGTGGCGATGAAGTAGTTGGGGAATTTCTTGAAGAACAGCTGATTCTCGAGCTCACCGAACACGCCGGTGCTCTTGCCGATGCGGATCCCGTTGGTCAGGCGCACCGCCCAGCGCTGGTGTTGGTCCTTCTGCGGCCACCACGCGTCCGCGTGGAGGTCGACGAAGGTGGTCACCAACTTGCTCCACACCAGCCGCCGCCCCGCGTCGCCCTCGATGGTGTGGATCGGCTGCACGAGCGTGCGGTTGAGCCCGCCCTGGACCTCGTCCTCCTCGGGGAAGCCGAGAGTCCTGGTCGAGAACGGCTCGTACGCGTAGCCGAGCCCGAGCACGATCCGGTGCCCTGGCTTCGGCTCCAGCGTGGTCCGCGCGCCCGCCTGCGCGCCCACGCTGACGTCCCCGCCCTGTACATAGCTCCCGGGGTAGAGCCCGAGCCGATAGTCGGTCCCGCGATTGACCTTGTGCGGCGGCTTCGGCGGCTTCTTCCTGGTCGCCTTTTTCTTCTTCTTTTTCTTCTTCTTCTTCGGCTTCGGCTCCGCGGCCTCGGGCTCGGCGATCGCCACGGCGTCCGGGCCCTGGTACGCGCGCGGCTCCTCCGACGCCGCCACGACGGGCGCCGGCTCGGGGCCCGCCGCCGGCGCCGCCGCGGCGGGCGCGGGCCACCAGGCGAGGGCGAGGCCCACCGCCCAGCCGACGCGGCCAGGCGGCGCGATCGACGGCGACCGCATCGGTGTCAGCACCCGCCCATCGTGGCGTAGGTCTGGGCCTGGGCGGTGTAGCTCCCGCCGGGGAACTGGCTCTGCAGCGTGGCGAGCACGGCCTTGGCGTTCGTGCAATCGGCCTGATCGACGTACACCCGGACCTCGTAGAACATGGCGTTATCCTCGTAGACGCTGCCCGGGTACTTGCTGACGACGTCCTTGAACCACGTGAGCGCGGCCGGCAGCGCGCCCAGCGAGTACTCCGAGCGACCGAGGTAGTAGGTCGCGTTGTCGAGGTAGATCGAGTCGGGGAAGTCGAGCACGTGGTTCAGCGCCAGCTTGGCCCCGGCCTTGTCGCCCGCCGAGAAGCGCGCCCGACCGAGGTAATAAAAGGCGTTGTCGATGTAGGTGCTCGCCGGGTACTTCGACTCGAAGCTGGCCAGCACCGCCTCGGCGCCGGCGTAGTCCTTCTGCTCGAACTTGGTGCGACCGCCGTAATAGTAGGCGTTGTCGACGTAGGTGCCCGCCGCGTTCGCCTTCACCGACAGGTCGAAGTGCGTCAGCGCCTCGGCGTAGCTGAGCAGGCGGAACAGCGCGCGGCCCCAGAAGTACTCGGATTCATCGACCCACACCGAGGCCGGATACGCGGTGATCGTCGCCTGCATGGCCGCGCCGACGCCGACGAAGTCGAGCAGCGCGTACAGGCAGCGACCGTGCAGATAGCCCGCGTTGTCGCGCCGGGCGGAGTCCGGGTACATGTCCCACAGTTGCACGAACAGGGGGTCGGCGCCGGCGAAGTCGGCCGCGTCGTACAGCGCGAGCGCCTTCTGGAACAGCACCTCGTCCTCGGCGCTCGGGTCGATGCCGGTCCCCGTGGTCGGCTCCATGCCGCCGCCGGTCGTGCCCTCGGTCTCGTTCGCCGTGTCCGTCGCCGCCGTGGGATCGACGGTGGTGGTCGGGGTCGTGTCGGTCGCCGACGCCGACGCCGACGTCGACGCGCTCGCGGAAGCATCCGTCGCGCCGCTGCTGCCGTCGCTGTCCGAGTTCGTCGCCGACTCAGGCGTGACGCACGCCCCGGTGAGTTGCGACCCGCAGAGCAGGAGCGCAGGAAGAGTAAGATTGGTGGACCTAAGCGTGGTGTTGTGGCGATTCATGGGACTCTCTCAATCGGCTGTTGCGCACTTCTCTTGCAGCGCCAGAGCGCTGCGGTCGGCGGGCTGCTGGCGCAGCACCGCCTGGACGTGGGTCTGGCAATTCGTGGGGTCGCCGGTCCGCCGGGCGATCTCGGCGAGGGCCAGGCGGATCTCCGGGTCGGCGGGGCGGACCTCGAGCACCTCCGTCAGGTGCTCGCGCGCCGCGTCGACGCGGTCGCGGCGCAGCAGCAACAAGCCGAGGTTCTTGCGCGCCCCGAAGTGGTCCTGGTCGTGGGCCAGCGCCTGCTCGTAGGCGGCGACCGCCTCGTCGTCGCGCCCCTCGGCCGCCAGCGCGATCCCGAGGTTGAACCACGCCTTGACGTAGCGCGGGTGCTGCTCCAGCAGGGCGCGATACTCGGCGATCGCCTCGTCGACCTTGCCGGCCTTGCGCAGGGTGACCGCGACCTGCAAGCGGGCGCTGCGATCGGTGGGGTCGATCTCGAGGGCCCGGCGATAGGCGGCCAGCGCCTCGTCGTTGCGCCCGCGCGCCGAGTGCACGCGGGCCAGGTTCACCCACGCCGCCGTGTAGGTCGGCTTGATCTCGAGGGCGCGGCGAAACTGGGCCTCCGCCTCGTCGAGGCGCTCCTGATCGCTGTAGACCAGGCCGAGGTTGTTGATCGCCGCGAGGTACTGCGGACGGGCCGCGAGCGCCTGCTGATAGGCGGCGATCGCCTCCGCGGGCCGCTCCGCGCCGCGCTCGAGCAGCCCGAGGTTATAGAATGCCTCCGCGTAGGGGGTCGGCGAGGCGGCGATCGCCTCCTGAAAGTGGGTCCGCGCCGCCTCGAGATTGCCGGCCTTGAACTCGACCAGCCCGACCAAGAAGTTCGACTCGGGCCGCCGCGGGTCGAGGGCCAGGATCCCCTGCGCGCTGCGCCGCGCCGCCGCGAAATCCTCGCGCTCGAGCGCCATGTGCACCAGCCGCTGACGCGGGTGCCGGAGCCCACCATCGAGCTTCTGCGCCTGCTGATACGCGGTATAGGCCTCCGGCTCGAGCCCGGCCCGCTCATAGGCCCGGCCGACCACGTCTGCGATGTACGCGGAATCCGGGGCCAGGCGGACCGCCTGCTGGGCGTAGCGCAGGCCCTCGGCCGCCGAGCTCTCGTCGCTGAGCTGGCTGAGGTCGAGCGCCGCCCGGGCCCAGATCGACGCGACGGCGGGGGCCCGCTCGACCGCCTTCTCGAACGCGTCGCGCGCCTCGGCGCCGCGACCCGCGAGCGCATAGGCCTGGCCGAGCGCGGCCAGAGCCCGCGCCCGGCGATCGTTGCTGCCCGCCTCGGTGACCGGCTTCAGCAGCTCGATCGCCTCGTCGTGCCGCTTCAGATCCAGCAGCTCGCGCGCGTAGGCGATGCGGGTCGCCGCGTGCATCGGCCGCAGACGCAGCGCCTCCGCGAACGCCACCAGCGCGGCCTGCTCGTCGCCGCGGTCGCGCGCCAGCAGGGCGCGGTCGAGGTGCGCCGGCCCGCTCGATGGATCTCGCGCCAGGGCCCGTGCCAGCGCATCCTCGGCCTCCACGCGTCGACCGGCGCGGCGCAGCCAGTGCCCATATTCGGCGACCAGCGCGGCGCTGTCGGGCGCGCCGGACATCGCCGCCGTGAAGCGGGCCAGCGCCTGCTCATGGTCGCCGCGTCGCGCCAGCACCCGCGCCTCGGCGTGGGCCTCGTTGAGCGCCTCGCCCGCCTGCCACGCCTCGTCGGCCTCGTCGTCGTCCTGGCCTTCCCCGTCGACCACGACCTCGTCGCCGCTGATCTCCCAGAGCATGACGCGGCCCTCCGCGTTGCTGGCCACCACCTCGAGCGCCGCGGTCCCCCCGAGGAAGACCACGAGCGCGCTGACCATCGGCCACAGTCGTGTGCTGCTCATAACATTCCCTCCCGCTGCAGCGCCTCGCCGAGCGTCTCGCCGCAGATGTTCTGGATCTCGAGCCCCGGGCGGGCGTTGATCTCGAGGATCACCGGGCCCCAGCGCCGGTCGACGCAAATGTCGACACCGAGGTATCCGAGCGGCACCGCCGACGCGGCCCCCAGCGCGACCTCGAGGCACCGCTCCCACGCCGGCAGCGCGCGCCCGAGCAGCGGCTCACCGCTCTCCGGGTGGATCTCCACCGGCTCACCGCGCGAGATGGCCCGATACGTCACCCCCTTGCGAATGTCGACCGCGACCCCGATGCCGCCCTGGTGCAGGTTGGCCCGCCCGCCCGAGCGGTGCGTCGGCACCCGCACCATCGACAGGATCGGCCGCCCGCGCAGGACGATGACCCGCAGGTCGCACACCCCGTCGGACCAGAACGACTGATACAGCGCGTCTGGCTCGATCCGCTCCTCGATCAGGATGCGGTCCTCCATCTCCTTCGAGAAGCAGCCGAAGCTGATGTTGGCCAGGTGTTGACGCATCTCGTGGGTCGCGACCTCGCGCCCCTTCACCGTCGCCCAGCCGCCGGCCGTGCGCTTGCCGATCACCACGATCCCGTCGCCGCCGCTGCCGCTCGCCGGCTTGACCACGAAGTTCTCGCGCTCGCGCAGCTGCTCGAGCACCGTGTCGACCTCGAACAGGCCGCGGCCGATGGTGATCGTCGGCGCCACCGGCACCCCGATCGCCTGCAGCAGCTCCTTGCACAGGATCTTGTCGTCGGCCAGCGGATAGTGCCGGCGCTGGTTATGCGCGTACACCAGCTCGACGTTGCGGCGATTCATCCCGAACACCGGGGCCAGGCCCGCCCGCGCCCGCTGCCAGCGCCGCCACCAGCCCTCGCGCGGGGCGCTCGTCGTCGCGGTCGTCATGTGCGTGCCTCCCCGCGCTGCCACAGCCGGCGAAACCGCCAGATCTCGATCAGGCGCACCCCCACCCAGCGACCGAGGTAAATGTTGGCCGCGATGACCAGCAGCAGCACCTCGGGGAACCCGCTGACGAGCACTTGCATCGCCGTCGAGTTCATCACGAGATAACAGGCCAGCACGACCAGCAGGGTGCCGCCGTAGTGCTTCATCCCCGAGACGAACCCACGCTCGGTGAGCACGAGATACAGGCGCTCCGAGGTGATCGCCATCACCGCGATCGGGAAGTACGCCACCCGGGCCAGCTCCTCGAGCGCCAGGTAGTCGGCGAGCAGGCTGGTCCCGAGCATCGCCATCACGACCACCGTCAGCAGGATCGCCAGGGTCGGCGAGTGCAGCAGCTGCAGGCGCTGCAGCCCGAGCCGGGCGAACAGCACCGCGACCGTCACGATCACGATGCTCACCATGCCCCACAGCAGCCCGGTCGCCGCCACCGACGCGGCGATCAGCGCCGGCAGGAAGGTCCCGAAGGTCGGTACCCCCAGCACGTTGCGGAACAGCACCACCACCAGGGCCCCGATCGGCAGCATCAGCACCGTCTGCAGCAGCGAGAACGGCAGCCGCAGGCGGGCGAACAGGTCCCACACGTTGAACGCCGAGAACGACGCCCGCGCCTCCGGCGAGGGCACCAGCCGCTCGCGGATCGTGAACATGTAGTCGAAGTTGATCTCGCCGGTGTGGCGAAACAGCGCCTCGTCGCCGCGGTACAGCGCCAGGTAATGCGCCGGCAGCTCGGCATAGTGACGGTTGGTCGGGTCGAGGGGCACCCAGTGGCCGGCCACGTAGGCCTCGACCCACTGGTGCGAGGTCCGCTTGCTGCCAGCCTGCAGCACCAGGCCGCCGACCAGACGCGCCGGGATCCCCGTCGCGCGCGCCATCGCCACCAGCAGCCGGCTCTTGCCGTTGCAGCTCGCCTCGCCGAGCCGCAGCGCGGTCAATGCGTCCGTCGTGCCCTTGAAGGTGCGATACCCGAGCCCGGCCGTATCATCGTAGATCTTGCGCAGGCGCTCGCCGAGCGGCCCCTGGTCGGCCCCGATCGCGCGCACGCGTTCGCGGACCTCCGGCGCGTCGACCTGGATATCCTCGGTCGGCTGGAGATACTCGCGGATCGCCCGCGGATAGCTCTCTGGCACCTCGAGGTCCGCTGCTATGGCGAACTCGACCGCCGACAGCATCGCCGAGAACTCGTAGCGAATCTCGACCCCCTCCGGCACCGGCGCGCCCAGCCAGACCGCCTGGCGATTGAGGCCCTCGCTCTCCAGCGTGTAATGCAGCACCTGCGGCGCCGTCTGGCTCTCCTCGCGGATCGTCTGGCGGACGTCGTCCACCGGCGTGTAGGTGGCGACCCGCACCCGACCGTCGCCGCCGTCGAACGTCATCCGCAGACCGACCCGGTACTCTGTCTGCGGCAAGATATTCGCGATCCGGTAGTCGAGGACCGTCACCTTGTAGACGAAGGCCGCCGTCGGGATCAGGATCAGGATCGCAAGGACCGCGGCGGTCAAGCTCCGGAGGCGTTGGTGGTTCGTGGTCGACATCGCAGGCACACATGTGCACGCCGCCGGCGGACCGACCCCGAGTCGCAACACGCGACGCGAGCCCCCCGAAACCGATGGCCTGAACTGTTCAGCTCAGTGCCCGCTCTTCAGACGTTGTTACAAGGCCCGCTGCGACCACGAGCCGACTGCGCTATACCGCGCCAGCCACGCCCGCAGCCGCGTCCACGAGCTGCCTGGAGCGACGCCGTGATCTTTGCGCGCGCAACGATGGTGAGCGCGCTGGACGTGGCCTCACCGAGGCGATCTACAGCCGCCGCTCGGTGCGCAAGTACGAGCCATCGGCGATCGAGGAGGTGACCATCCGCGCGCTCCTCGAGATGGCCGTCCAGGCGCCGAGCGCGATGAACCGCCAAATATGGGGCTTCTCGGTGGTCCAGGACACCACACGCCTGCGCCGCTACTCCGATCGGGCCAAGCAGATGTTGCTCGCAGGAGCCCAGGCAGACGCGAAGGTCGAACGTTATGCGGCCCTCATGGCCGACCCTGATTTCAACATCTTCTACGACGCCAGCACTCTCGTCGTCGTCAGCGTCGACGCGCCCGACGCCTATGCAGACGCGGACTGCTGGCTCGCGGTGCAGAATCTCCTCCTGGCCGCACAGGCCCGCGGGCTCGGGACTTGCTGCATCGGGTTCGCCATCGGCGTGCTCAACACGCCCGAGATCAAACAAGAGCTCGGCGTGGGCCCCGAGCGGCCGGGTGGTCGCGCCGATCATCCTCGGCGTCCCTGGCCTGCTGCCACGAGTCGTGCCA
>Ga0075163_10003159_pt1 | contig 22217 bp, 6 predicted proteins | sample JI1023141ADNA_FD_71478 | JGI IMG/M metagenome (GOLD analysis project Ga0075163, IMG submission 71478) | Wastewater effluent complex algal communities from Wisconsin, to seasonally profile nutrient transformation and Carbon sequestration -... | ecosystem: Engineered > WWTP > Effluent > Algae... | reverse complement strand
TTTTATGGAAGTAATCCAATTGCCTCCAATTAACTTCAATCTAATTACAACTATCGTTTCCAATCCTCAGTTCAACCTTCATTTTCGCAATCCAAAAAGCAAAGAAACCAATATAGATGTACTTATTTCTACAGCCAACCCCGAACTTTTAAAATTTGTGTCTGAAAAAACTAATATCGTTTTTAATGGAGACAAATTAAGCTATACAACCGCTAAAGAACAATTACAGAAATCAAAAAATCATCTTACAACCATCACAAGACCCACCGGCATAGAACGACAAAAAGCCCGAATTGCCAAAGTAGAACAAATTATCGAAATACTACGTGACTTAACTATCAATCATGCCATTGATACCGGCAACACAGATTTACTTAATCAATTAAAAAGCGAAAGCAGCAACACCGCCCCAACCCAAAAATCAAGCAATGGCATTTTGTCATTTTTTAAACGTTCAATGACTCCCGCTCAACCAGTCACCCCTACGCAACCAAGGCCGCAAGCAAGTGCACCTCCCGCACCCACCAATGCACTAGCTGAATGGGGCAGACTTGAAGCAGAACAAAAACGAATTCTTGCCGAATGCGAAGCTAAAAACGCAGCCGTTCTTGCTAAAGCAGGAAAAGAGCGTGAACAAAGAATGGCTAGAGCCGCTAAAGCATTCTAACTGTTACTCAAGTTTAGGGGCATCCTTCCTGATATTGAGCCGATTACATCCTATAATCGGCTCAAAAACAGACTTTATCGTGAGCCGATTAATTTTTTGACTGGCATTCAATGCTTCTATCCCCACATATGCCGTCAAACAAATTGAAAATCACAATGCCATGTTTATTGCATTTGATTCACTAATTCAAAGAGCAAATTTCGATAATCGATTCACGATGTGGCTCAGAAAAATAACTATCATTAAAATCGAGCGGTAGAGAACAAACACCTGGACTGCGCGAGATATTTATACCACAACGTAACTGCAGTTCGAACATAAATCTTTTAGTGAGCACTAGTGAAACAATGGCTAAATATTTCAGAAGAAGAGCTTAAAAAAAGAGATCAAACGAGAAATCAATGTAATACAAAATACAGAACCCAGCAAAATCATCAAAAATTGACTGTGGGGATTTTTGCATATTTGAGTACGACACTGTTAAAACAAATCCCTTCCGTGAGGCACTACTATTCTTAATTTTTTTGACTAGAAAATCGATCGACCATCAACTAGCTAGCTTAGTCTTGAAGAATTCAACTTGTTCAAAAATAACAGACAAAAAGGCTTGCCGATGATCCTATTCATCGCTCACACTTTTCAGTGCCACATCGCAGCCCATAGTACTAAATATACGGTAAGCTAAAGCCGAGTTACTGAATGGCACATCAGTATCGCCTCGACTACCTACTAACAGTAGGCTGGCTTTTGGTACAAATTGATATCGGTTAAACTCTCGACGCAATTGATCTAAATGTGGTTCTGTTCCTTGCTCAAAAGCTTTAAATTAAGCCGGGTGTAATAAAGCTTGTGAATTTGCAGGTAATGCCGCTCGAATGGTATCAACATCATGCTGGCCATCAAATAACTCTGGAATCATTTTATCATAAGGGTGCTGAAAAACATCACTTAAGTCATGCCAATACTGTTGGTAATGATATAATGAATAAAAATAAAATGCTGAATAAAAAGCTCCATTACCTTGTGCATCAAATAAAACATAAGCCAACGTTTCATCCACATCATAAGGCCCTGCGCCAGGAGCAGCAGCTGTAACTGGTAACTCAGGAAAATCCTTTGCAAGAGCTTCTAACACCGCCATGGTGGAGAATCCGCCCTCTGAATAGCCTGCTAAGAGTAATTGGTTGGTAATGGGCACGGATAATTGTTGCGCCAATTCTTTAGCTGCTACTAATGCATCTATACTGGCTGATGAAATTGTTGGTGCGTCGACATAAGGGTGCAAATTTAAAGGACTATCACCATAACCCAAATAATCTGACATAACTAACATCCAGCCATTGACATTACTAAAAATGGCAGAATAAAAATCATAACCTGGCGAAAAGCCCTGACTAGGTACATCATTATGTAGTACTCGAGTACCATGAAAATACATGACAACCGTCAATGGTTTTGAGTGCGTGGGAAAAGTCACTAAACCCGAAGCTTGAGTTGACTCGCCATCTGGGTCTTTGGTTTGATAAGTAATTTTATATAGCTGACTGTCAAAGTGTGGTTCTTGATTAGAAAAAGGAGGTAGTTGCTTGAGCCGCTGCTGTGCTGGCAGCTTAGTGATGCCACCGAGTAATTGATAATTCAATAAATGAGAGGCATGGGATGCAGTGAATAGCAACAACAACCATATCCCTGTTATCTTGTTTGACAAAAGTCTTGCCATAATAAATTCCTCAAAAATTAGCAAATCAGCCAATCACATCCAAATATGATGCTAACCCTTTCAAGTCTTCAAACTCAAATATTGCCTTTAAAGGTAATGAAACATTGAATTTAATCTCAATCAGCGCATGTAATTTTACGGCAAGCAAAGAATGACCACCTAGATCAAAAAAGTTATCAGTAATACCAATATGTTTCAGTTCAAATATTTCTTGCCAAATTTTACATAAGATGATTTCGGTTTCCGTTGTGGGAGCCATATACCTCAAGTGCGGTTTCAATATTTCAGGCCCAGGTAACTTTTTCAAATCCACTTTTCCATTGGCAGTTAATGGTAATCTCTCTAAAATTACAAACACTGACGGTAACATATAATCAGGCAAGACTTGTTTAAAGTTATGGCACAATGAGTCTATAAAGTCTTGACGTAGAGCTTGACTCTCATCATTATCTCCTACCATATCAATCGCATTATCACAGACCACATAAGCCACTAAACGTTTATCACCACTATTGGTTTCTGTAGCCAAAACCACCGCATCGTTGATCAAAGCTTCGGCCAATAAAACAGACTTAATTTCACTCAGCTCTACTCTAAAACCACGAATCTTAACCTGTTGATCAATTCGACCTAAAAATTCTATATCGCCATTGGGTAACCGGCGAACTAAATCGCCAGTTTTATAAAGACGTTTGTGACAATCGGGGTTCGTAGTATCGTAGAAAGGATTCGTTATAAACTTCTCAGCTGTTAAATCAGGTTGATTTAAATAACCTCGGGCAAGTCCACTACCACTAAGATACAACTCACCTTTAACACCAATAGGTACTAAATTCTTATCGTTGTCCAGTACATAAGACGTCCGACCACTTAATCCATTACCTAATGATACTTTTGGGGTAGTATTTAAATAATCTGAAGTTAGCTGTTTCCATAAACTAAATGTTGTATTTTCTGTTGGTCCATAAACATGCAATAATCGTTCTGGGGCACTATGTTTCATTATTTTATTTACTGCCTGTAACGAACAGTCTTCTCCACCAAATAACAGATGCTTTAAGTTCTTTACTGCATCAGGTTTATTTAACGAGAATAGATTGAGCAGTGCTGTAGTGATAAATAATGTATCCACTTTATGCTCGTTAATAATCATTTCTAATCTACTGGCATTAATTAGTGATTCTTTACTGATGAAAACGAGTTTGGCACCATTAAGGAGAGCCCCCCACAATTCAAAAGTTATCGCATCGAAAGACATATTCGAAGCTTGGGCAACAATATTGCCAGGCTCTAAAGATAAGTAATTTGAGTTGCACACTAATGAGACAACATTCTCATGTTCGATCATCACCCCTTTAGGCTGGCCAGTTGAACCTGAGGTGTAAATTACATAGGCCAAATGACTCGAAGTTAAGCCTAATCGTTTCACATCAAGATTTGTCGACGGCTGTTTCGCCAACTGTTGTTTAACTGCCTCATTATCCAAACAGATTGCTTGCTCGCTGATGATGGGTATATCCGATAAGAAATGACTTTGCGTCAACACTATAGTTAGCTTTGTATCCTTTAGAATATAAGCTAAGCGCTCGTTAGGATAGTCTGGGTCTAACGGAACATAAGCACCACCAGCTTTTAAGATCCCCATAATACCCACAACCATATCGATGGAGCGTTCAACACAAATACCAACTAAGGTGTCTGCCGTAATCTGATGCTCAATCACTAAATAATGCGCTAATTGATTCGCTTTGATATTCAGTTCATGATAAGTCAGTTGTTGTCCTTCAAAAACTAAAGCGATCCCTTCTGGGTTGGCCACTACCTGATCCTCAAATAACTGGTGGATGCATCGAGTTTTGGGATAATATATCTGATCATCATTCCAATCAAAGAGGAGTTGCTGAAGCTCAGTTTCAGGCAGCATAGGAATTTCTTTAATTGTTTTTTCCGAAACTTCTAACAAAGCACTAACCAGGCCTTCAAGGCTTGTTTGTACATAACCCAATATACGTTCCGCACTCACTGAACAATCGACACATAAAGTAAGTTTAAATCCTAAGCCGTAGTCAGTGACCGATAAGTCAAATGGATAATGGGTGTATTCTATACTACTAAGATGTTCTATATTGTTTTGAACAAAGAGATCATCATCATTATGTAAAATTTCCCCTAGTTCAATTGTTGCAGAGTGTCGATAGTTTAAAATAGCACTAAATAAAGGCGAGCCACTTGGGAGATTTGCATAGCTTTGAGCTTGAACTAATGGTGTTTGCTCATAAGACAACAACTCTTGAAGAGAATTTTGAACTTGATTTACTAATTCAACAGCACTGCAATTACCCAGCTTCACTCTAAGTGGCAATGTATTGATAAATAGACCCAACATACGTTCAACACCACTCACTCCTTGTAAGCGGCCAGATAGCAAAGTACCAAAAACGACATCATTACTACCGCTACAGCGCGCAACAACCATCCCCCAAACGGCATGAAAGATTACAGCTGGACTTACTTTGAGCTTTTTTGCAATCTGACGAATTTGATGACAAGATTCTAATGGAACAATTTTTTGAACTTCAACTATTTGGCTGCTGTCGGTTTGTGTATCAACTAAATTAAATGGTATTGAAGACTCATCAATATCAGCTAGCTGTTTTTGAAAATATGCTTCAGCATCATTATGTGCAGCTTGATTCAAAACATGGGCTATAAACTTACGATAAGGCGCTACAGCTGGCAGATTATCCCCCTTCCCTGCTTGATAATATAAAACTTCTCTTCGAATAAGCTCTATACCAATATGGTCAAAAATAATGTGATGATATTGCAACAATATAATAAACTCTTCCGAGCCATGTTCACGTGCAATTAATGCCCTCAATAATGGAGCTTGGCCCAAATCCATTTGCTGAATTTCAGGTGCAGAAAGACCCTCCATATAGCTTAAACAATCGATCCCAGCTTCCAATTCAATCCAACTGACCGGTAACTCTACTTGACGACAAATAACCTGAACCGGTATTGATAATTTGTTCCATAAAATGGCTGTACGAAGCACATCATGCCGATTAATTACAAACTGTAATGCTTCCAAAAACTTATGGACTTCTTGTTTATTCTTAATTCTGAATAAATCACAAAGAACATATGCATCACCTTTTGGCTTCAATCGATGATGAAATAAAACACCTTCTTGTAATGGTCCAAGTGGATAAATATCATGTATATTGCTCACACCACCAGGAATTTGGTTAACAATGACTTCAATTTCTTCGGGGCTAAGCGATACCAATGGCAACATCGCCGGAGTAATATACTTACAATCAGCCGGAATAAGATTCTCTGTTGCTGTTAAAGGTAAAGTATGTCGCTCTAAAGAGCTTTCAATTAATGCAGCTAGATCAACCAGGATGGGTGCGACGAACAACTGATGTGCCGTCATTGTGATGTGTTGGCGCTGCAAACTTTCAACTACTTGCATGACAAGCAGCGAGTGGCCACCAAGCTCAAAAAAGTTATCAGTAATCCCTACGCGCTCAATGTCCAATACTTCCTGCCATGCCTTACACAAAATTTCCTCTACTCGGTTGCGGGGCCCCGCATACTCTTTCTGCAATACGGCTATATCGGGTGCAGGCAGTGCCTTGCGGTCGACTTTCCCATTCGGTGTCAAAGGCATGTTGCCCAACAAGACGAAAGCAGTGGGAACCATGTACTCTGGCAGTATTTTTCCAAGATGTTGGCGTAACGATTTAATGATAGTCGACTGCGTATCGTGAGAAGCATGCTCATGGAGCACTACATGTGCGACCAGAAGTCCACTGGAACCATTGGAGTGTATCACCGACGTAACCACATCTTTGATCATTGCATGCGAGAGGAGGGCGCGGTCAATTTCTCCCAACTCGATGCGAAATCCTCGGAGCTTGACCTGGAAGTCTTTCCGGCCTATAAACTCGATGTTTTCGTCTCGCAAAAGGCGCCCAAGGTCGCCTGTCTTGAACAGTCGAGCACCAGTATATGGATGAACAATAAAGCTACTCTTCGTTTGTACATCGTCGCGCCAATACCCGAGTGAAACCCCAGCGCCACCTATGTAAATTTCACCAATAACTCCATAAGGAGCTGGGCGCAAATCACTACCAAACACAAACATATGTTGATTAGTTAAAGCCTTACCATATGGAATGCTTTTACCAATCTTTGATATATTATCGATATAATAAATACATGAAAATATTGATGCTTCAGTATTGCCCCCTAGGTTAATTTGTCTTGCATTTGGGAACTGAACTGCTATTTGAGCTGGCAAATCCATTGGAATCCAGTCTCCTGCCATCATAATCAACCTCAGCGAATGATTCACACGCTTAGTATCCAACTTCGTTAGAATTTGCATATAAGCTGGAACGGTATTCCAAATCGTGATTGATTCCATTTCCAGATAACGGTTCCAGGCGTTAACATCCTTGGCTTCGCTCTCCTGCGGAATAACAATAGTACCACCAACAGACAATAACCCAAAAATATCGAATACCGAGAGATCAAAATTCAAGTTGGACAGAGCTAAGACGCAGTCAGTGTCTTTTAAATTGAATCTCGCGCATAAATCATCAATGGTGTTGGTAGCGCCTTCATGCGAAATCATTACTCCTTTTGGTATTCCTGACGAACCCGACGTGAATATAACGTATGCCAGATCATTCGGACTATTAAATGAGTCCAGCCCTTCCATAGAAAAATTAATCTTTGAACTAGATTCAAATTCGCTATCAATCGAAATAATAGATAAGGACGTACCAGCCAATAACGTTTTCTCAAATTCGGAGGTAGTAACCACCTGGGTTATTTCTCCCAACTCTAACAATAACTTAATTCTATCCGCTGGCAAATTTGCATCAATCGGCAAGTAGGCTGCACCCGAACGCACAATCCCAAGAACAGCCACTACTTGCTCCCAGCCTTTTTCCATGACTATAGCCACCAATTTATTGGTTGCACAACCATCTTGGATCAGCCTACGCCCTAACACTCCACTTAACTTCCACAACTCTTCATAGGTTAATGATTTCTTTGAGGTTTTTACAGCAACTTTGCTACTTCGCATCTCCACCTGTTGCAAAAAGTGGGATTGCAGCAATCGAGGTTCAATGTGAAGCTCGAGCTCATCTCCAATCTTACCCAAGTTTAACAGTCTCTCACTTTCTTGGTCGCTTAACATAGCAACGCTAAACACATTTGCATGGGGCGCACTCGTCAGCGACTCTAAAAGAACACCGAAATGTCGTGACATCTCTTCAATTGTTACCGCATCAAATAGATCTGTATTATATTCCCATGTTAAAGACAGACCATCCTCCCTCTCAGTAACGAATAATGTCAAATCGTATTTTGCAATCTCATTAGCTTTAGCTAGGTGAGTAATACTCAGTCCTGGCAACTCCAACGTGTCAAAATTATTGTTCTGAAACACCAACATGATCTGGAATAAAGCAGCATGATTCGTGTGACGTTCGGGTTGTAAGTGCTCAACAATTTGTTCAAAAGGTGTTTGCTGGTACATATAAGCATCAATAAGTACGCCTTTACTGCGCGCTATCAATTCACTAAAGGAAGGGTTTCCAGAGAGAGCAAGGCGCAAAACTAAAGTGTTGACAAAAAAACCAATCAAGTCAGAAACTTCTTCCTGCTCGCGGTTTGCGATTGGTGTCCCCACAACAATATCTTGTTCATTGCTGTAACGTGACAAGAAAGCGGAAAAAGCGGCATGCAATCCCATGAACAGCGTAGCTCCGTGTTCTTGGCAGAGGATGTTTAATGCTTTGCTGGTATGCCTATCAACTTGTGAGTACACTTTTGCACCTGCGAAGCTCTGTATACGCGGGCGAGGGTAATCAAATGGCAAACCGTGAGCTACTGGTAAGTTAGCCAATTGCCTTTCCCACCAACTGATTTGTTTCTCCAACAGATCGCCTTTGAGCCAGTTGCGTTGCCAATGAGCGTAATCGGCATACTGAATTTTCAACGCTGGTAAAGGATTTGCCTCTCCTCTTACAAAAGCAGAATACAACACACAAAATTCGTTGAACAATATTGTTACCGACCAACCATCGGATGCAATATGATGCATCGTGGCCAGCAAAATATGTTCATCTTCAGCCAATTTTATTAATTGCACACGCAACATCAATTCAGAGTCTAGCGAAAAACTCCCATTTGCTTCATCCCACATAATTTGTTTAAGCTTGCTTTGCTGTGCTTGTTCACCAAGATTACTAAGGTCTGTCTGCTGGATGCCAAACTCTACATCATGCTGAATAACCTGAAAAAGTTGCCCATCGCTATTAGTTGTGAAATAAGTTCGCAAGCTCTCATGGCGTTCCACAATGGTACTAAAAGCGCTTTTTAAAGCAGTCAAATTAATTTGTCCTGAAAGCTTGAACACACCAGGTATATTGTAGTGCGAACTACCACCGTCAATAATATCCAATAACCACAAACGCTGTTGGGCAAAGGACGGTATCATCAACTGCTCACGCTCAACGCAAAGCAAGGGAGGCTGATCGATACCGATATCCAACTCTAAGACCACTTGCCCCAAAGCTCTTGGAGTCTGGGAAGTAAACATGGCTTTAATCGGTAATAAAACATTGAATGTTTTCGAGATGCACCCTACCACTCGCATGGCTGTCAGGGAGTGCCCACCTAACTCAAAAAAGTTATCGTTAACCCCGATAGGATTAACACCAAGTATATCCTGCCAAATCTCACATATTTTTGTTTCTGTTATGGAAGTTGGTGCAACGTAATATTGTTTTTGGGTAGTTAATTCTGGTTCAGGTAGTGCTTTGCGATCTATCTTGCCGTTAGATGTAAGAGGTATATGTTCTAATAACATAAAAACAGAAGGTACCATATAGTCTGGCAATATCTTACCAAGATACATACGAAGCTCATTGAACTCCTTCATGCTGTCTGAATCATCACACTCCTTAAGCACTACGTAAGCAACTAAATATTTATCACCATCCTGGGTTTCTCTGGACAGCACAATAACCTCTTTCACTTTATTGTGAGTAAGAAGGTTCTTTTCGATTTCGCCTAACTCAATTCGGAATCCACGAATTTTTACTTGATGATCGATTCTCCCCATGAACTCCAAATTTCCGTCTGGTAACCAGCGAACTAAATCTCCCGTCTTGTACATGCGCTCATTACTTGCAGAGTTCCCTTGAATGTGAAATGGATTATCGATAAATACCTTTTCCGTTTGTATAGGGTCCTTCCAATAACCAGCACCAAGGCATGCACCAGAAATATAAAGTTCTCCGGGCACACCAATCGGAACCAGTTTAAGATTTTGATCGAGAACATAAACACTGACATTAGCGATAGGTTTGCCAATCGGGATCCGCAATGGAGGAACTTTGGGAAGTCGATAAAATATCATACCAATCGAAGTCTCCGTTGGACCGTAACCATTGATCAAATCAATATCAGGGTAAGCATACTTGAACGTTCTGGCTGCGTTAACGATAATAGCCTCTCCACCAACACTCAATGCTTTTAGTGTTGACAATGAGCCAGTTGGCCACTTCCTGTTATTGAGTTCTTCGACAAATAAAGAAAAAAATACTGGAGTGAAATCCGTCATAGTTATCTTATTTCGAGAGATAGAGTCAATGACGTAGCCAATATCAAGATTCTTATTTTTATCTGGGATATAGCAACTTCCTCCATTCAGCAAAGGCCAGAATATTTGCCATATGCTCGAGTCAAAACAATGATTAGTCATTAACATAACAGACTGATCTTCCGGATTGCAAAAAGCACGATCCATATAGGCTAATCGATTTACAATGCCTTTGTGCAGATTAATAGCACCCTTAGGAACACCGGTTGAACCCGAAGTATGAAAAATATAGATCGGCGCATCGGCTGCTAAACTCAACCCAGGGTTATCTGGCCTAGATTTTGCATAGAGAAGATCCACTACCAAAACATTTGCCTTACCAGTTAAATCGAAGGAGACTGATTTATCAACCAATATAGCCTTGGGTGCCAATTTACTTAATACGACTAGGATTCTATCAACCGGCCAGCGCAAATCGATAGGTGCAAAAATAGCACCTGCTTTCATAATCGCTAAATAAGCTAAAGGTACTTCCACATCTGTTTCCATCAACACTGGAACAACATCGCCCGGAATAACTTTTGCAGCGATTAGCTCATGTGCCAATCCATTGGCATAAGAGTTTAAAACTTCATAATTAAGACTAATGTTGTCGGTAAACAACGCCTTATTATGTGGGTGCTGACGAACTACAGCTTCAAATAGCTCATGAACACACTTATTACGTGCAAAATCAGTAGCCGTGTTGTTCCACTCCACCAGCAACCGATGTTGTTCCAAAGTACTTATCATACTAGCACTAAAAACGCTTATATCAGGGGCTAACAACATTGAAGAAAGCAATGTATTGAAGTGCTCTGCCATGCGTTCAATGGTAGAAGCATCAAACAGATTAGTATTATATCTCCAGCCCAATAGGAGTCCTTCCAAGTTTTCTCGCACAGTGAGTGTCAGATCATATTTGGCGAAATTGTCAGGCAGTTCCATGACACTCAGATTGAGGTCTAGAAGGTTCAGTGTAGCCTGATTGATATTTTCCAAAACCAGCATAATCTGAAAGAGTGGACTATGGCTTAGGCTACGATCCGGCTGCAAGCGCTCTACTATTTTCTCGAAAGGAATTTGTTGATGCGAGTATGCATCTAACAAGGTTGCTTTACTTTGCTTTAGCAACTCAACGAACGATGGCTCACTTGAGAGATTACTGCGTAATACAAGAATATTGATAAAGCAACCGATCAACCCAGCAACCTCAGGCTGCTCGCGATTAGCGATTGGGCTTCCTACAACTATGTCATACTCATTACTATAGCGTGATAAAAATGCAGAGAACGCCGCGTGCAAACCCATGAACAGGGTCGCACCATGTGCTTGACATATGTCCTGAAGTTTTAAGCTAACCGTTTTACTAACCCTGGAATAAAAAATAGTGCCAGAAAAATCTGGTACACTCGGGCGCGTTTGGTCAAGCGGCACACTATGAACAAGAGGCAAGTCCGTCAGTTGTTTTTCCCAATAATCGAGTTGTACATCCACATCTTGAAGCCAGTTACGCTGCCAGTGTGCATAATCGGCATATTGAATTAAAAGTGGATTTAAAGGATTTTCTTTACCTTGCATATATGCCGAGTAAAGACTCGAAAACTCATTTATCAATATGGACATCGACCATGCATCTGACGCGATGTGATGTATGGTCACTAGTAGTATATGTTCATTTTCCGCCTCTTTTATTAGGAAGGCGCGTAACATCAAATCCGTACTCAATTCGAATGGACGACTAGCTTCCTCCGCCATCAGCTCTGCAATTTTTTCATTTTGTAGTTCTTCATCGAGAAAAGATACATCTTGTACAGTAACAGAAAATTCCGGCGAACGATTAACCACTTGGTATGGCTGGTCATTGGTGTCAATTAAGAAACAAGAACGTATAATTTCGTGTCTTTCCAAAATCGTGTTGAAGGTTCGGTTGAGCACCCCAAGATTTAATGGGCCGGTCAATTTTAGGGCATTCGGCATATTGTAATGGCCGCTGCTATTATCTATCTGGTTCAACAACCACAGCCTTTGTTGGGCAAATGAAAGTTGCAACTCGGAAGACAAGGCCACCTCACGTTTCATAATACGCTGCTGAGGAGTTGGTATGGCATTTTTTTGCGCTTGAAAGAAACTGATGATACTGGATTTATTATCAGCTATTAGCTTTTTGATATCGTCTGTTAATGCACCTTTGGGGGATCTGTAAGCTAGGACGTCACCTTTCAGAGAGAGTTGTATTCCATTTTTTGCCAAAAGTGACATAATTTCATTGAACATCTTAATATTTCCTGTGCTAATTTAGATTTATACCAAATCGGCACAGTCAAATTTAAGTGCCAATAGTTCAAACATAAAAGCTAGTAAGCTTCAGAAGGCTTTGATATCTACGGCGACTAAAATGATCAATATGGAAGCACCTCGCCCGTTTCTAATGCGAACTAAATAATGATAAACCATCTTGCACTTATTGTACCATTAAAAATATTAGTTTCAATCGATTGTGTTGCAACTTCGATTGTCAATTTGAAAAGACTTATCTAATTTATAATGCTATTATAGAAAACATAATGCTCGAAATTACTATAGGAATATATTAATGTCCCGCTCAGACTGGTTATTTATACCTAAACCTCTAGCAATCCCAAGTTTGAGGATTATATGTTTCCCCTATGCTGGTAGCAATGCGTTAACATATAAATCTTGGGTCGAGCTGTTACCTAATAATGTTGAACTAGTTGCTATTCAGCCCCCTGGTCGATGTAATCGTATATTTGAAGCTGCTTTCTCAGATATGAATGCACTAGTGAATGCTCTATTGCCAGCAATAAAAAATATCATCGACCTACCTTATATTTTGTTTGGCCATAGCTTGGGAAGCAAGGTGGCCTTTGAATTAATGTCTCAATTAAATAACCTTGACGCTCCTTTGCCAATGCATTTCATCGCTTCTGGTAGTAGAGGACCTCATATTCCAGCATGTGGAACAGGAATCTATAACTTGTCTGAAAAAGAATTTATAAAAGAATTAATAAAACTGAATGGAACACAAAAGGAAATACATGAAAACGAAGAGTTAATGAAATTATTACTTCCTACATTAAGAGCCGATCTTAAATTATCACATACATATTGCTCATCTTCAGTAAACTCATTTAATTGCCCTATCTCTGTTTTAGGCGGAACTGAAGACACTAAAGTAACCCCCGCTGATTTACAAAGTTGGGAATCCAATTTTACTTCATCAGCTACGATTCACATGATTCCAGGCGATCATTTTTTCTTAGATAGCCAAAGACATCTTGTTCTACGAAAAATAAACATGATAATTAAGGAATGTTTACTGAAATTGACTACAATTACAGATATCATCTGAGGCGACTATGAAAATCCGAGCAACCGAAGAACAAGACTGGATGATCTTAAAAGAAATTAGACTTGCTGCACTTCTTGATAGCCCAACAGCATTCGGTGTAAGTTACCAAACAGCTATCACTAATAGTGACGAACAATGGAAACAACGTGCATCGTCCGAAACCCAACCCAAATTTTGGTTGGCCTTCAAGGATGAGAAAGCAATAGGAATGATTGGTGCTGGTGTGGACCAAACTGATCGGTACAATTTGATCGCGATGTGGGTTGAACCTGCGTCTCGTGAATTTGGTGTTGCAGAACGCTTAATAGATGCAGTCAAGTTTGACGCAATCAACAATGGATTCAAACAGATATTTCTAGATGTATCACGAGATAATTTGAAAGCCTCACGACTTTACAAGAAACATGGCTTCTTCTTTATTGCTGAGGAGAAACCACTTGCTAGTCATCCCGATATTCAAGTTCAGACGATGAAATGGCACTCTATGCCGTAAACAACACCAATTTAGCTTCTGGAATAGGATAAAATTGTCCGCTTTTTAATATTGTAAAAAATATTTACAACATTAAAAAAAGCATATACACTAATCCCTTTTATAGTATAAATTTCAAGCAAATATGTCGAATCAGATCTCTGACAATGGAAAAATTTATAATGTGGTCATCAATGAAGAAGAGCAATATTCAATATGGCCGACAACTAAAGATCTACCAAATGGATGGCACAAAGTAGGCGTTCAAGGTTTGAAAGATGATTGTTTATCGCATATCAAAGAAGTATGGACAGACATGCGCCCCTTATCTCTCAGGCGCAGAATGGCAGTAACATTGGAATCTAAAAATGGAATAATCGATTCTATTGTACAATTTAACGAATTATAAAATACTGGCAAAACCCATAAGCGGTCTTTACAAGGTCTAATTTTTTTGTTTTGACTTCTCTGAATATGTACAGTGTAAACATTAAATTAAAGATGTAATGGAATTAGTAATGACGAACAAGATGTTTTCTTTATCCCTCGCGCAACAAGACATTTACTTTGATCAACTCTATCACTCTGAAAGTCCTTTATATAATGTTGGTGGATATATTAATCTCCCTCGAATTAACATTGAAAAATTAATTGAAGCACATAGACAGCTTGTTAATTCGAACGATGCTTTTGGTATTCGAATTGTTGAATGTAAGGAGGGAGTAAACCAATTTATATGCGAAGATCGAATAGATTCATTATCTATTATTGATTTCTCTAGTGACTCTACCCCGTTAACTGCGGCTGAAGCTTGGACCAAAAAACTTTTTGAAACTCCAATTGCTATGATGAATAATCAGCTTTGTTATGCCTATTTGGTAAAAATTAGCAATAATTCATTTTGGTATGTAAGTATTGCCCATCATATTTCTATTGATGGTTGGGGATTTTTAAATTGGTCTGAAAGTTTGGCTAAGCTTTACAATAATATTCCAGTAACCTGTAATAATGATAGTTGGAATCAGATCCTTTTAGATGAGCAACACTATTTAAATAATAAAAAATATTCTGATGATAAAAAATATTGGTTGGATTACTGCTCTGAAATGCCTAACAAATTACTTTCAGCCAATTATTTACGATACTTCAAGGAAAATAAAACAATTCCTAGTCGTCGACACACTGTTAATCTTTCTAGCACCACATTTAGTGTTTTGGAGAATTTAGCCAATGACCTAAAGGTTGGAGTACCCAATGTTTTCTTAGGTGTATTAGCGAGTTATTTTTCGATTGCCTATGAACAGGAAAAAATGGTTTTTGGTATTCCTTCACATGGCCGAAGAAACCGAATTCAAAAAAAAATGATAGGCGTTTTCACTAGTGTGAGCCCTATGATTTTAAATATAGATAGTAATAAATCAACTCAAGAAATCATAACGAATATTACAAAAAAACAGAAGATCAATTATCGTCACCAACGATTTTCCATGGGTGAAATCATGCGAGAACTACCTTTTAGGGGCAGTTCTGAAACCATGTATGATGTTTTATTCAATTACTTGAAATTCGATTATTGTGATTTAATGTTTGATGAAAATGAAGCAAGCCTCTTTTACTTGAGTCATAATCATCAGCAGACTCCCCTCTCAATCATCGTATGGGAAGGAGATAATAATGAAGTAGCGCTTCATCTGGACTATAATTTAGCCTACTTTTCTGAAAAAGAAATGCTGTTACTAGCGAACAGAATAGAATTTTTATTAGAGTCATTAGGAAATAATTTAACTACCCCGTTACGGGGTATAAGCATATTACCAGAAACAGAACGTCATAAATTATTGATAGAATGGAATAACACTAATACGCAGCGCTCTCATAGCACCATTCATAGATTGTTCGAGATGCAAGCAGCTTGTATACCAGACACCGTGGCCTTGGTGTATAAAGATCAACAACTTAGTTATGATGAACTCAATGGACGTGCTAATCAATTGGCATATTATCTGACGTGCTGTGGTGTAGGTCCTGAAATGTTGGTGGGACTCTATGTAACACGTAGCATAGAGATGATAATCGGGATACTGGGTATTCTGAAGGCGGGCGGTGCCTATGTACCGATTGATCCTAACTATCCTTCAGAACGCATTGCTTTTATGATTAATGATTCAAAACCGATGGTATTACTTTCACAGCACCATCTAAAACCTATACTTGATGCATGCGAATTTAAGATTGAAACATTCTTTTTGGATTCAGATTGGAGTAAAATCGAGCGGCTCAGCACAGAAAATCTAAAGCACAGCACGGATCCTGCTAATTTGGCGTATGTCATTTATACCTCGGGTTCTACAGGCAAACCAAAGGGAGCCTGCATCACGCATCAAGCTGCTATAAATTTAAAAACGGCTTTAGTAAATCAAATATACAAAAATGTTGATGAAGTAGTTGGATTGAGGATTGGCCTAAATGCATCCATCTCTTTCGATGCCTCAGTTCAGCAATGGCTCTTGTTGCTGCAAGGCGCCTCTCTATATCTGATTCCTGAGTATATTCGCAACGATCCGGATTTGTTAACCTCGACACTTAGCGTTTGGCAATTAGATGTTCTCGACTGTACGCCATCGCAGCTCCCGTTTCTGCTTTCATCGAAGCACCCTGTCGGATTGGCCAAGATTTTTCTCGTTGGAGGCGAGGCTATCAATCATCAATTATGGAAAACAATGCAGCAACGATTCGGGCAAAGTTTCTACAATGTCTACGGTCTAACCGAAACAACGGTTGATTCCCTCTTTTGCAATATTCAAACTGCGGGCGATACTCCTGTGTTAGGACATCCGATCGATAACGTACAAGTATATCTTCTTGATACGGATCTAAACCCTGTTCCTATCGGCGTTGCTGGCAAAATCTACATCGGCGGCGCTGGATTGGCCCGAGCTTACTTAGGCCGGCCCGAACTCAGTGCAGAAAAGTTTATTCCGAACCCATTCAGCAGCGAGCGTGGCGATCGCATGTTCAAATCTGGTGATGAGGCACGCTACCTGCCGGACGGAAATATAGAATATCTAGGACGGAATGACTCTCAAGTTAAGATCCGTGGCTTCCGCATAGAGTTAGGAGAGATTGAAGCTGCGCTGATGACTTTACCTGATGTAAGTGAAGCGGTGGTTGTTGTTAGAGAAAATAGTCCTGAGGACAAGCGCTTGGTAAGTTATTTGGTAATGAATCCAGAGAAGGTTTTACCAGATCATAAAAAGCTGCGTAATCTATTACTGCAATTCCTTCCCGAATATATGGTGCCGGCGTATTTCTTAACGGTGCCTGCCCTACCATTAACTCCAAATAATAAAATCGACAGGAATGCTTTACCTGATCCTTGTATGCTGCTCAATAAGTCCAGTGACGCCGATTTATATACGGAAACTGAGACAGTCTTAGCAAATATCTGGACAGAAGTCTTGAAACTCGATGGAATCGGCAGGCAAGATAACTTCTTCGAGCTTGGAGGTCACTCGTTATTGACTACTCAAGTAGCCACGCGTGTTAATGAATTTTTTGGTGTAGAATTACAGATTCGCTCTTTTTTTGAGCACCCACTATTGGCAGATTTAGCCTCGTTAATAGATGCAGTCCAGCAGGAGCTTTGCTTATCGAATGCTCCATCATTAGTTGCGCAGTCTCGTCCTCCGCGCTTGCCCTTATCATATGCGCAAGAACGCTTGTGGCTGTTAGAGCAAATCGAAGCAATGGGGTCGACCTACAATATTTCTGGGGCAATACGCCTTATTGGTCTATTCGATTATCATGCATTCGAACAGACTATAACGGAAATTGTACGTCGTCACGATTCTCTGCGCACAAGATTTGTCGCGGATGATGAAACTGTCGAACAAATAATCGCCGCACCAGGTGAATTTACGATACATCATATTAACTTATCAGACCTACCGGACAAATTTCGTGCTGAAGAGGAAAATCACACATTAAACGCTGAGGCATCACACATTTTTAATCTGTCAGCCAGCTCCCTATTTCGAGTTACAGTGATACAACTTTCACCTGAAGAACATATTGTAGCCATTGTGATGCACCATCTCGTCTCGGATGGTTGGTCGTTAGGTGTACTAACTCGTGAACTCGGCGCTTTATATACGTCTTACTCCCAAGGATTGGATTCTCCGCTTCAAGAATTGGCAGTACAGTACACCGATTATGCTTTATGGCAGCGCCAGTGGCTACAAGGTGATGTACTTAAACGTCAAATTAGTTACTGGAAGGATAAATTAAACGGCATCCCTCTTGGCCTAGATCTCCCGCTTGATCGGCCTCGCCCTGCAGTACAAAGCTTCCGTGGAGCGAGCGTGAACTTCACTTTGCCAAAACTATTGACTCAGCAAATGGCGACTTTGGCGCATGCAGAAAATGCGACATTATTCATGGTACTGCTCACCTGCTTCCAACATCTGCTATCTCGTTGGACCGCCCAAAAAGATATTGTTCTTGGTACTCCAGTAGCAGGACGCAGAGAACGCCAAACCGAAGGGTTAATAGGATTCTTTGTTAACATTTTAGTGTTGCGCACTGATGTATCCGGTACCCCAAGCATGCGACAGTTACTTGCACGTACCAAGGAGACTGCGTTACAAGCATACAGTCATCAGGATCTACCTTTTGAAAGACTGGTCGAAGAAATTAATCCCGTACGAGACCTTTCCCGACCTCCAATTTTTCAAGTGATGATCAATTCAATTCCAGCAAATGATAGACCAGAAACTTTGCAGCTTCCAAATTTGAAGGTCGAGACACTTTCAGCTGGTGAAGTCAAGGCTCGTTATGAGCTAATGTTGCGAGTAAGAGAAGACAGTGACTCTATTACCTGCTCTTTAGAGTACGCTACTGACTTGTTTGATGCTTCCACCATTGAAAGATTAGCCGAGCACTACCGTACATTACTAGAGCAAGCTGTATCATCACCTGATAGCCCATTGTGTGATTTTTCATTGTTAAGCGAGAAAGAACGGCACTTAATTTTGGAGGAATGGAATACTAAATTTCCGGCTTTCGAGTCTCTATGCGTGCATCAAATGTTTCGCTCTCAAGCCGAATGTGATCCAATGAGAATAGCAATTGAGTTCCGCGATAAAAGTATAAACTATAATACTCTGGATAAGTGGTCAGATTGGTTGGCAGCTCATCTACGTGCTGAAGGAAGTGTTCCTGGAGTGATTGTTGGCTTGGTTATGCACCCTTCTACAGCAACTCTTGCGGCCTTGTTAGGTATCCTAAAAACTGGTGCCAGTTGTTTGCCGATCGAAGCTGACTATCCTAAAGCACGTATATTAGAATTGCTATCGGAAAGTGGTTCATCTTTAGTAGTTGGTATTCAGGGATTTGGAAAGGATTTAGCGAACTTAAACTACTCTATCATTGAATTGGATGAGCAGATAGATACAGTGGCTATCTTCTCCTCTGAATCTATTGATACGCTGGTGAGCATGAATGATATCGCTTTTCTATTTCCAGAATGGGATGCTAGCAGCAGACTCAAATTTATTTCTATAACACACCGAGGCATATCACATCGATTGATGAAAATGGCTGATTGTGTAAAGGATAAAATGAATAGATATGCTCAGCCCTTCGAGCCATCGGCGCGAGATGTGCTGCTGCCGTTGATGGTAGGTGGATACATACAGATGCTTGCCGGAACCGAATACGCTCAGAAAGAAGAAATCACTCATTACGGTATATCTCGATACAAAGAAGCTCTACCAAGTCTGTTACCGACAAAAGCTCCTGTACTTGGACGTCCAGTTCCCGGGGTACTCACTTATATTCTTGATGAACGATTAGCGCTAGTACCACCAAACGTGATTGGTGAACTTTACATTAGTGGAGACCCGTGGATTCTTGGCTATGTAGGACATTCCCACCTTGCAGCAGAAGATTTTCTTCCGTCCCCCTTCATGGCTGGACAACGTTTATTCCGAACCAATGAACACGCTCGTTGGCGTTCTAATGGACAGATCGAGTTCATTGGTAGAACGAAACAAGCTTTGATCAATGGGCGATATATTGATTTTAGAGAAATTGAATCTGCGTTGAAGGCTAATTCAGTAGTAAGCGAGGCTTTAGTGGTAGCATACGAAGATTCTAAGCATCAGATTCAATTAATAGGGTATATATCGCTGCATCCTCACTTTTCTGAAAACACCAATGAAATCAACTGGCATGAAGAGTTATCAATAATACTTCCGGCTCACAAGTTGCCAAGTAAGATTATAAGTGTAGAGCAGCTACCGAAGTTAGCAAGAGGAGAAATTGACTGGGATGAATTGCCGACCCCAGAAAGTCACTGCATCACATATGTTGCCCCAGAAACACAGCTAGAGAGAGAAATTGCGGCCATTTGGATTGAATTTCTGAGAATTGAAAAAGTCAGTATGGAAGATAATTTCTTCAATTTAGGGGGGCATTCACTTTTAGCCATGTTGTTAATGGCCCGTCTTCGCCAAGACTATGGCGTTGACTTCTCAATTCGTACGTTGTTTGAATCTAAGACTCTAAGAGATTTTGTTGAGCTTGTCATGCAAGCACAACAATTGAATAACAACATCTTTTCTTTAGAAAGGGAAAACATGTTTGATGACGAAGTGGGGATTCTTTAGCCCATTTAAAAGATGCTAGAAATCAATTTTTGGCAATGCTTTTTTAAGGAGATTTAATAATGAATGAACTTCAATCCGCAAGCCCGTCAGTGTCTCTGCACCTTGACGCCCGGATTTATAAAGGTAGAATTTTAAGCGATCGACTGATGGACCGAGTCAGTTTACCCCAGGTACTAGAAGGGCTGAAGTCTAGCAAGACAATGCCCGCCTTAACTTGGTATGACGGGGATAAAAAATCCCAACATTATTCCTACGGTGAACTGTTGTTACAGATCAAGCGACTTGCGCATTGGTTTGTCGTAAAACATGGAGTCACCTCTGGAGATCGTGTGGTTGTCATTTCTAAAAATTCTCCTGAGGCATTCATCACCCACTTATCGTTAATGTCTATCGGTGCTATAACTGTGCCTGTCAGCAATACTGAATCACTTCGTGTGCTGCAGGTAATAATTGATAAAGTACGCCCTCAAATTCTGGTGACAGGTTCAGGGGTAGCACCTGAACTCTTGAACGCAAAGAGAATAGCTGTACATTCTTTGCCAAGCTTGCCCTTAGTAGCGATCACCGATGAAGATAAATTTATTTGGCCGAATCAATATGTGTCACCAGATGATCCTGCGGTAATTCTGTTCACTTCAGGCACGACATCAACTCCTAAAGGGGCCTGTCTAAGTCACTATAATCTACTGGTAAATGCAGAAGGATTAACAAGAACACATCAACTGACTAAGCTTCGAGTTCATATGTGTGTCCTCCCACTTTTCCATGCTAATGCTTTTGGGTTTTCAATGATTGCTTCTCTTTATGCCGGCAATCATGTGGTGTTATGTGCGGGATTACCTGGCTCGGCAATCTGGTCAATCTTAGATGAACAGAACGTGAATATTATTTCACTGGTGCCTGAAATGATTCGGGTTCTTTCCGCTATTTCAGTATCAAGAAAATCTTTACCCGAACTCCAATATGCCGTATCAGCAGCTGCTCCTCTATCTAACGCTGTAGCACGTGAGTTTATGGCTAACACAGGTATTGATATCCATCAAGGATATGGCTTAAGTGAATGTGTAAATTTTGCAGCAACTATTCCTTGGAGCGTTTCAGGAACGGACCTACAACGCACAATTGAGGGTTGGAAAGTTCCAAGCATCGGCCCAGAATTGTTTGGATGTGAAATTAATATATTGCGCGGGGACGGAACACTGGCCTCGGAAGAAGAAGAAGAAGGAGAAATAGTAATTTCTGGTCATACAACAATGTTAGGTTACTGGGATGAGGTAGCTGCTACACAAATGGCTCTCGAGGGTGGTGGCTTACGTACAGGAGATTTGGGATTTTTCACTACGATAGATGGCAATCGATATTTCTTTGTAACTGGCCGCAAAAAAGAAATTATCATACGTTATGGGGAAAATCTATCCCCTCAAGCAATCGAAGCTGAGCTCGAAGCTCTGCGCGGTCTTTGTCGATTTGGCATCACGGGATTCCCTAACAATTTAGCTGGAGAAGAAATTGGCTTGTATGTATGCGCACAACGCACTCTTGCCAATGAAGAAAAGGTGTTGAAAATAGTTCGTGCTTGCACAACACGCTACCGACCACGAGTAATTATGTTTGGAAATGAGCCTATTCCGGCAACTCCAACAGG
>Ga0075163_10003156_pt1 | contig 22223 bp, 18 predicted proteins | sample JI1023141ADNA_FD_71478 | JGI IMG/M metagenome (GOLD analysis project Ga0075163, IMG submission 71478) | Wastewater effluent complex algal communities from Wisconsin, to seasonally profile nutrient transformation and Carbon sequestration -... | ecosystem: Engineered > WWTP > Effluent > Algae... | reverse complement strand
CCAAGCTCGCCGCGTTCATCAAGGGCGACATCGACATCATGTGGGACACCGTCGACTCGTGGTCGCGCGAGGCGTCGGCGCTGGCCGAGCAGGGCAAGGGCGGCAAGGCGATCATCCAGCAGGACTGGTCGCGCGGCGGCGACGGCATCGTGTCGCTCCAGTCGATCAAGAGCATCGAAGATCTGAAGGGCAAGAAGGTCGCCACGACGCGCTTTACGCCGTCGCACTGGCTGCTTCTGTACATGCTGTCGCAGTCGGGTCTGAGCACCGCGGACAAGGCCGAGATCGAGAAGAACCTGGTCTTCACCGCCGAGGCGCCGCTGGCCGCCGCGGCCTTCAAGTCGAAGAACGTCGACGCCGCCGTCACCTGGGAGCCGGATCTCTCGGGCGCGGTCAAGGCCCGCTCGGATGAGGCGTACATCCTGGTCTCGACGACGGCCGCGACCAACGTGATCGCCGACTGTCTGGTGGCGCAGAGCGATCTGGTGCAGAAGGCGCCCGAGACGCTGGTCGCGTTCCTGCACGGCTGGTTCGACGGCATCGAGAGCATCGGCAAGGATCCGGCGCAGGCCTACCAGCTGGTCGGCAAGGCGCTCAAGCTCAGCGAGGAGGATGTCTCGGGCATGCTGGCCGGCCTCAAGCTGACCGCGTTCGCCGACAACGCGCTGTTCTTCGGGCTGGACGGCAGCCGCAGCCAGTTCGAGTCGCTGTTCAACACGGCGTTCATCGTCTGGCGCAAGCAGGGCGTGGTCAGCAAGTCGGTGGATGCCAAGGACTTCGTCGACACCCGCTTCGTGGCCGCGCTCGCCGACAGCTACCCCGGCCAGAAGGTCGTCGAGACCTTCAAGTTCGACCCGAAAAAGAAGGTCGATCCGGCCAAGGAGCGCGCCATCGTCAACAAGTCGCTGACCATCTACTTCACGCCGGGCAGCGACCAGATCATGTCGGGCTCGAACTTCGTGCTCGACTCGCTGGGCGACACCATGACCGCGTTCGGCAACACCTACCTGCGCATCGAGGGCAACACCGACAGCTCCGGCGCCCGGGCGCAGAACCGGACGCTGTCGCAGCGCCGCGCCGACTCGGTGAAGGACTACCTCATCCAGAACTTCAAGATCGACGAGAAGCGCTTCCAGACCATCGGCCACGGCTCGGACAACCCCGTCGCGCCCAACGCCACCGAGGCGGGCCGCCAGCAGAACCGCCGCACCGACATCAAGGTCATCCTGAACGTGCAGTAACCGATGGCTGAACCCACGACCGAAAAGAGCGCACCGCAAACTCAGCCCGCCGCCAAGCCGCTGGCGCAGGCGGCCTCGGCCCCGGCGCCGGCTGTGGGTGTAAGTCGGACACCGCTGCGCTCGCGCGAGCCCATCTGGACGCTGCGCAAGCCGCTGCCGGCCAACTACCAGTTCTGGTTCGGGCTGATGCTGCCGCTGCTGGTGCTGGGGCTGTGGATCGGCCTCACCGCGGGGTCCAAGCCGGTCATCGGCGCGCTGTTCCTGCCGGCGCCGCTGGAGGTGCTGCGCGTGCTGGTGCGCGACCTGTTTACCGGCGAGCGCGTGCTGCTCGATGCCGCGATGGTGTCGACGGTGCGCATCGTGGCGGCGTTCGTGTTTGCAGCCGCGGTGGCGCTGCCGCTGGGCATCCTGATGGGTGCCCTGGAGCCGGTAAACCGCCTGGTCGATCCGATCATGGCGCCGCTGCGCTACATGCCCATCTCGGCCTTCATCCCCATGACCATCCTGTGGTTCGGCATCGGCGAGCGGCAGAAGATCGCGTTCCTTTTTCTGGGCGTGTTTGTCTACCTTCTGCCCGTGGTCGTGAGCGCCATCCGGGCGGTGCCCGAGGAGCTGGTGCAGACGGCGCTGACGCTGGGCGCAAGCCGCCTTCAGGTCATCCGCAGCGTGCTGGTGCCGGCGGCCATGCCCGACATCTTCGACTCGTTCCGGGTGATGAACGCCATCTCCTGGACCTACGTCATCCTGGCCGAGTTCGTGAACACGACGCGCGGCCTGGGCTACCTCATCAAGCTGTCCGGCGACCGCTTGAAGACGGCCGAGATGTTCGCCGGCGTCTTCATCATCGGCGTCATCGGCCTGGGCACAGACGCGCTGCTGCGCGGCTTTGGCCGGCTGCTGTTCCCGTGGCGGGAGGGTGGAAATGGCTGAGACACCGGCAGAAGCCGCCTCGCCGGCCGGTGCCGCAGCTGCGCCCGCGGCGGCAACGGCGCCAGCGCCAACACCAGAGAGCGACCGGCCGCTCAAGCTGCGCGTCCAGGATCTGCACGTGGTCTACCGCGGGCGCGGCGGCGAAGATGTCGAGGCCGTGCGCGGCGTGTCGTTCGACATCCTCGACAAGCCGCACATCGGCGAGATCGTGGTTTTTCTGGGTCCGTCGGGCTGCGGCAAGTCCACCATCTTGAAGGCCGTCGCCGGCCTCCTGCCGCCGACCAAGGGGCAGGTTCTCGTCGAGAATCAGCTGATCGATGGCCCCGGTCGCGACCGCGGCATGGTCTTTCAGCAGTACACGTCGTTTGGCTGGCTGACGGTGCAGCAGAACGTCGAGTACGGCCTGCGCCTGCGCGGCATCGCCGAGTCAGAGCGCAAAACCCAGGCGCTCAAGATCCTCAAGGCCGTGGGCCTGGAGCAGTTCGCCGGCCGCTATCCCAAGGAGCTGTCCGGCGGCATGAAGCAGCGCGTAGCCATCGCGCGCACGCTCATCAACCAGCCCAAGCTCTTGCTCATGGACGAGCCGTTCGGGGCGCTGGATCCGCAGACGCGCTGGGAGATGCAGGGCATGCTGATCGACATCTCGCACCGTGAGGACAACACGATCCTGTTTGTCACCCACGACGTGTCGGAGGCGGTGTACCTGGCGGATACGGTGTACGTGCTCTCCAAGCGGCCGGCGCGCATCCTCCATCGCATTGATATGCCGACGTTCAAGGATCGGTCGCTGGCGGTCAAGGCGAGCCCCGCTTTTCGCCAGTGCGAAGAGCAGCTCCTGGGCCTGGTCTACTCGCAGTAGGCGGCATGCATGGCGAACACGTCGGAAAATAGCCTGATCAAGCGCGCCGCGAAGGACAAGTCGCCGCCCTATTACCGCTACGCCTTCATGAACCCGTACAACCTGTCGCTTCTGGCCGGCTCGGCGGCGGCGGCGGCAGCGACGGGACACTGGTGGCTGGGGATGTGCGCGGCGGCCGGCGAGGCGATGTGGATGCTGTTTGCGCCCGACTCGAAGCTGTTGCGACGCGCCTGGTTCGACAAGATCTGGGCCAGCGAAAAAGAGCTGGAGCGCAAGCGCCGCCAGGCCGAAAAATTCAACGCCCTGCCCGACGCGGAAAAAGAGCGCGCCCTGGGTCTGCGCGATGCGCAGAGCCGCATCCAGAAGATGGCGCAGGAAAACCCGACCTTCAGCGTGGAGCTCCTGCGGGACGAGCTGGGCAAGCTGGAGGAGCTGGTCGACGATTTTCTGGATCTGGCGACGGTGTGCGCGCGCTACGATAAGTACCTGGCGACCTTCAACCTGGAAGAGTTAGAGGCTGATCTGCGGCGCTACCAGCTCCAGGCCGAGAAGCTGCCGGCCGGGGACGAGCGCCGCACCGTCGCGCAGAAGAACCTTCAGGTGCTGCTCTCGCGCAAGGATCGCTACAAGGATCTGCGCCGCAGCCTCCAGACCGCGCGCGGGCAGATGGATCTGATGGAAAACACGTTCCGGCTGCTCACCGACGAGATCGTCAGCATGCGCGAGCCGTCGGAGCTGGGCTCGCGGCTGGATGATCTGCGCGAGGGCGTGCATGCCGTGCGCGAAGCGGCTCGCGAGACCGAGCGCACCTTTGCGAGCATCGCGCAGCTGACCGGCCGATAAAGACGACAAAGTGTCAAACAGGCACATATAGGACTTTGCTGATGACCACGATGAACCTGACCAAGCCCGCGCGCCTTCCCGGCTGGGCGGATGAGATTCGCCGCCGCTACCTTCGGGGCGAGTCGTCGCAGTTCGTTCTTTACGGCAACGTCCACGACCTGATCCTCGACGATCCCGACGGCAGCAATGAGAAGCGCAGCGCCGACGAGCGGCTCTTGTCGCTGCCCGACTTTCTGACCAAGGTGCTGCTGGAGAAGAAGAACCTGGTCGCGCTCTACAACGTCTCGACCGGCGTGCGCTTCGTCAAGGGCAAGCTCCCGTCGGGGTTCGAGGAGCTCTTGCTGAACAAGGAGCCGGCCAAGGTGCTGCCGCTCCTGGAGCGGCTGCTGCTCACGCAGAACGGCGTGGCCCTGTGCATCGAGTATGCGGACACCGTGGCGCCGGCCGGCGAGACCAGCTTCTCCACGGCCGACGATCGCGCCGCGGTGGTCACGCTGCAGCGCTGGTCGACGCTGCCCGCGCTCGACAAGAACGACAGCGTGGTCTTTCAGATCGTCGAAAATCTGAGCGAGCTCCATCCCAAGCTGGTCGCCAATCCGCGCATGGCCACCGTGCAGGTTCCCATGCCCAGCGCGACCGATCGGCTGGCCCTGCTCAAGCACATCCGTCCCGACATGGTCGCCGACGAGGCCGCGATGATGACCGAGGTCACCGCGGGCCTGAAGACCATCCAGATCCAGGGCATCCTGGCGCCGGCCACCGTGGATCTTGGGGCCGATGACGAGGCCGAGCGCACCAAGTACATCACCGAGCTGCTCGGCGGCGGCCCGCAGGCGCTGGAGCGCGCCGGCAAGCTCGCGCAGATCACGCGCGGCATGCCCAAAAACGAGATCCGCCGCCTCATCGCCCCCGAGGGGCCGGCAACGCCGGTCAGCGACGGTGACGCCCGCGGCGAGATCCTGCGCCTGATCGCAGCCCGCAAGCGCGAGATCATCGAGCGCGAGTGCTACAGCCTGATCGAGTTCGTCGAGCCCAAGCACGGCTTCGATGTGGTCGGTGGCATGGACGAGGTGAAAAAAGACCTCAGCCAGATCGCGCGCAACATCCGCGAAGGCCGTCGCCAGCGCGTGCCGATGGGCCTCCTGTTCACCGGACCCATGGGCACCGGCAAGACCTTCGTGGCCGAGGCGTTCGCCAAAGAGTCGGGCCTGACCACGATCAAGTTCAAGAACTTCCGCAGCAAGTGGGTCGGCGCCACCGAAGGCAACCTGGAGCGCATCCTCCAGGTCATCCAGGCCATCGGTCAGGTGCTGGTCATCATCGACGAGGCCGACCGCGCCTTCGGCAACCAGGGCGAGGACGACGGCGGCACCAGCAGCCGCGTCATCGCGCGCATCAAAGAGTTCATGTCCGACACCGCCAACCGCGGCCGCGTGCTCTTTGTGCTCATGTCAAACCGCCCCGACAAGGTCGACATCGACCTCAAGCGCGCCGGCCGCCTGGATCGCAAGATCCCGTTCTTCTACCCGCAGACCACGTCCGAGGTCGAGACGATCCTTCAGGCGCAGCTGCGCAAAAACAAGGTCCAGCACGAGCTGCGCTTCCCCGAGCACCGCGACCTCCTGGAGCCGATTGTCGGCATGAGCAACGCCGACATCGAAGCGGTGGTGCTGCTGTCGACCGACTACGCGAGCCAGCGGGCCGACAACGCTCCGGTCACTGCCGACGACCTCCAGCGCGCCGCGCACGACTACCTGCCTTCGCGCGACCTGGAGATGCTGGAGTTCATGGAGCTGCTCGCGGTCTTTGAAGCGAGCAACCGGCGAATGCTGCCGCCCAAGTACGCTGACCTGCCGATCGAAGAGCTACAGCAGCGGCTTCAGCGGCTCAAGCTGACCGTGGGCATCCGACGATAATTCCGAAACGCGACGCGACAAGGAGACTTGTGATGAACTTTTTTCCCGAGACCCAGATTGAGCTCCACCACGCGGAGGTCATTGCCCGCGGCCTCTTTACCATCGCCCGCGCCGATGGTGTCCACGAGCGCGAAGCGGCGCTCATCGCTTCGTTTTGGGCCGATGCCGGCGGCAAGTTCGGTGCCCTCTCTGAGCTGGAGCGGAGCGCGCCGATCAGCAGCGAGGAGCTTGGCGCGGTGCTCAACACCACGCCGCTGCGCCAGATGTTCCTCAAGACCGCACTGCTCATGGCCTTTGCCGACGGCCAGGTCAGCAGCGAAGAGAGCCGCCTGGTCCGTCAGTACGCCGAGGATCTGGGCCTGTCCGCCGAGCTTGCGACCCTCGAAGCGCAGGTGAAGGACTTCCTGCTCTCGCAGCTGTCGCACATCCACAACACCCAGGGCCTCGCCGAGATCGCCAAAAAACTGGCTATCTAAAGTGGCTGCGGGCTCCGGCCCGCGTCGTTGCGTCTGCGTTCCGGTGCTCACGGACAGTAGTCCGCTCCGCTCCGGTACTCGCCGCGCCTAGCGCTCCGGGCTCCTCGCTCACTTTAGCCACAATCGGCTAGGCTGGCTGCGGTGCTTCCGGATCGCGTCGCAGGAACAGCCACAGACCCAGCGCGAACAGCGGGATCGAGATGATCTGCGACGTGCTCAGGAAGCCCCAGAGCACGCCGCGCTCGTCGTTGCGGAAGATCTCGCACAGCGAGCGCAGCACGCCGTAGCTGATCAGCATCGCCCCCAGCACCTCGCCCTCTTTGCGACGGCGGGGACGCACGTAGTAGTACGTAAAGACGAACAGGATCAGGCAGCCGATCGACTCGTACAGCTGCGTCGGATGCACCGGGATCATCGGGCGTCCGGGCTGGATGAGGTGCGCGTCGTACTGGGCGCGCCAGGGCGTGCTGCCCATGGGGAAGCGGATGCCGAACAGGCTCTGCGTCTCCTTGCCGTAGCAGCAGCCGTTCAGGTAGCAGCCGAGGCGGCCGAAAAACAGCCCGAGCAGGATGGGCGGCGCCGCCAGATCCGCGATGCGCCACCAGCGGATGTTGTGCTTGCGCGTGAAGTAGTACGCATAGGCCGTGGCCATCAGGAACCCGCCGTAATAGGCAAGGCCGCCGCGCCACAGCTTGGCCCAGGCAAAGCAGTCGCGCGGGGGATAGCACACAGCGCGGGCCGCATCGCACAGGTAGTCGTAGCCGCACTCTTTGGCCGTGGTGCAGTGCTGCGACAATGCGTCGATCGCCGGAACCTGCTCGGGAGCGATGCACAGGTTCACATAGTCCATGAAGTGACCGTCGGCGATCACGTGCAGGATGCGCGAGCCGATCACGCCGAAGATGACCATGTACAGGTTGATGTCGAGCACATCGTCGGGATCGAGGTCGAGCTTGCGCGCCTCGCGCACCGTGATGAGCGCCGCAATCGCCAGGCCGAGCGTCAGGAACGTAAAGTAGGCGGGGAAGGTGATGTCCCCGAGGAGCGGAAGGGCAAACTTGAGGAGGATCGGCTTCACGTGGCAGTGCTGGCGGCCGGCTTGGCGGGGACGACGTCCTCATCTTTGGGCAGCTTGTCGCGCGGCCAGTCGATGAGGATGCTGATCACGCCGATGACCAGCGCCGCGTCGGCGACGTTGAACGTCGGCCACTGATGCACGCCGCTGCTCGTGGTCACCTGCCAGACGATGAAGTCCGTGACCCTACCGAACCTCACCCTATCGAATATGTTTCCCACAGCTCCGCCGGCCAAAAGCCCCAGCTTGGCTGCCAGCCAGGCCGCGTTGCCCGGCACCCGGTACAGCCACAGCCCGATGACCGCCAGGCAGAGCAGCCCGACGACGAACAGCATGGTTCGCGCGCCGGCCATGTTGCGGAACAGCCCGAAGGCCGAGCCGGGATTTTCCGAATAGCGGAACTCCCAGTACCCCTTGATCACCGTCTTGATCGGGACCACCGTCTCGCGCCGAAGGAACGGATATCCTTCGGGTTTGAGGGTGTTGCGCGCCCAGATCTTGGTGCCCTGGTCCGCGGCAAAGCTGATGAGGAACAGCAGAACGAAGAGGACGTACTTGGCCTTCATGGAGTGTCAGCGGTTATAACACCGCCCCTTCTCGACAACAATAACGGAAGAATGCGACCCAGGGGGACAACAGCCCCGCGAGCGGACGTATTCCCGCGGCGGGGCGGCGCCGATTAGGCCAGGTGGGCTGCGGGGTTGGGGCTATTCGTCGTCTTCGTCGGCGTGGCCTTTTTTCGCGCCCGAGACGACCTTGTCCGCCAGGTGCTGCGGCATCTCTTCGTAGTGCGACATCTCCAGGCTGAAGTTGCCGCGACCGCCGGTGGCCGAGCGGATGAACGCCGAGTAGTCGAGGGTCTCGCCCATGGGCAGCGTCGCCTTGACCACCTGGTTGCGCCCGCGCGCCTCCATGCCCGCGATCTTGCCGCGGCGGTTGTTGAGATCGCCGATCACATGACCCATGGTGTCTTCGGGGCAGGTGACCTCGATCTTCATGTGCGGCTCCAGGATGACGGGCTGCGACAGCTTGAACGCGGCCAAGAAGCCCTTGCTGCCGGCCATCTCGAAGCTGCGCGAGTCGCTGTCGACGTCGTGATACTTGCCGTCGTACACCGTGACCTTGATGTCGGTGCACTGGTAGCCGGCGACGCCGCCGCGCGCCATGCGGTCGCGGATGCCCTTCTCGACGGCCGGGATGAACTGGCGCGGGATCGAGCCGCCGACGATGGCGTCCTCGAAGACAAAGCCGGTGCCGCGCGGGGTCGGCTCCATGTTGAGGTAGCAGACGCCGAACTGGCCCTTGCCACCGGTCTGCTTCTTGTGCTTGCCCTCGACGCCCTTGGCGCGACCGCGGATCGTCTCAAGGTAGGGAATGCGCGGCGGGGCCAGATCCACGTCGATGCCGCTGCGGCGCAGCTTCTCCAGCGTCGCTTCGATGTGCACCGGCCCGCAGCCGCCGAGGAGCGTCTCCTTGGTCGTCGGGTCGTGCTCGATGCGCAGGGCGATGTCCTCTTCGGCGATGTCGTGCAGCTTCTGCGCCAGCTTGGCCTCGTCGGTCTTGGCCTTGGGGCTGATCGAGTAGCGCACCACCGGGGCCGGCACTTCCGGCGAGGCAAACTGGACCGGATCTTTTTCGTCGCACAGCGTGTCGCCGGCGCGGGTGCTCTTGAGCTTGGCCAGGCCCACGATGTCGCCGGGGTGCGCCTCGGGGATGCTGGAGCGCTTGCCGGGGGACAGGATGTAGAGCTGGCCGATGCGCTCGCTCTTGTCGTGGGTGGAGTTGTAGATGGTGCTGTCGGCGGTCAGCTTGCCCGAGACCACGCGCACCAGCGCCATGCGGCCCACTTCCGACGGGACCATCTTGAAGACGAAGGCAGACAGCGCGTCGCTCGACTTGGGACTGCGCCGCACCTCGCTGTCGCCCTTGCCCTTGCCGGTGTGCGTGCGCCCGTCCTTGGACGAGGGCAGCAGGGCCACGATGGCGTCGAGCAGCGGCTGCACGCCGCGGTTTGCGTTGGCCGAACCACACAGCGCCGGAAACACCTGGCGGCTGGCCACGGCCTTGCGCAGACCGTCGGAGAGCTCCTGGTCGGTGAGCGTGCCGGCGTCGAAGAACTTGGCCATCAGATCGTCGTCGGAAGCGGCCACCGACTCGATGAGCTTCTCGCGCGCCGCATTGACGTCCGCCTTGAGCTCGGCGGGCACCTCGCCCACCGTCACATCGCGGCCGTCCTCGGAGAAGCGGTACGCCTTCTGCGTCAGCAGGTCGACCACGCCCTCGAAGTTGCCCTCGGCGCCGATCGGCAGCATCACCGGCGCCACCTTGTCGGACAGCACCCGCTGCGCCTGCTCGATGGCGCTGTTAAAGTCAGCGCGCTCGCGGTCCATCTTGTTGATGAACACCATGCGCGGCAGGCTCAGCGCGTCCGCTTCGAGCCAGGTCTTTTCGGTGTAGACCTGCACGCCGTCCGACGCCGACACCACGCACAGGGCGCAGTCGGCGGCGCCCAGCGCCACCAGCGTATCGACCAGAAAGTCGCCCTGGCCGCTGGTGTCGATGAGGTTGATCTTCGACTTCTGCCACTCGACCGAGACCACGTGCGGGTTGATCGTGCCCTTGCGCTTCTTCTCTTCCGGCTCGGTGTCGAGGTTCGAGGTCTCGTCGTCGACGCGACCCAGCCGGGTCACGGTCTTTGTGTCAAAGAGGATGGCTTCCGCCAGCGAAGTCTTGCCCGACCCACCATGTCCGATGAGTGCAACGTCCCGAATGTCTGCTTCGCTGTAGGTGCGCATCAAGAATCCTCCGAGGTAAAAACCGGTCATTTCCTGGCCCACCGCGACCCGATTTGGCGCAAGCACGGGACGCGCAGGCAGCGGCAGATTATAGGCAGCTTGGAGGAAGTGGGCTGTTTTTTTGCAGGAAACGCTGCGGGTCAGGCAACGGTGACGGTCACGGACGAGGCGCCCACCGAGGCGGCATACTGCTTGACCGGGGTGGTGGCGGGACCCTGGGTCACCTTGCCGGTCAGGTCGTAGTTCGAGCCGTGGCACGGGCAGGAAAGATTGTTGTTGGCGGCGGCGTAGGAGACCAGGCAGCCCTGATGCGTGCAGACCGCGCTCAGCGCCGAGGCGGCCGTCTGGCTGGTGCGAACCACGACCAGCGTATCGGCCAGGCCCTGCGGCTGACCCACCCAGGAGCCCCCGACGCTCGCGAGCTCGGGGATGTTCGCGAACGGCAGCTCGACCTTGTTGTTCACCACCTGCGGGATGAACACCGGGCTGCCGCAGGCGGGGGCGCTGGCCAGGTCGACATCCACCGTGCGCGCCGTCGGGTGAAACGTGGTGGAAAAGGCGCGCAGCGGGGCGGCGGCCGGCCCGCGCAGCACAGCGCCGATGCCGCAGCTCGGCTTGGCCGAATCGACCGTGGCGCTGAAGCGCGAGCCGTGGCACGGACAGGCGATCTGTCCGTCGGCAACCGAGTAGCCGAGCGGGCAGCCCTGATGCGTGCACAGCGCCGCCGTGGCCACGAAGTTGATGGTGTCGACGCGCGCGACCAGGATCCCGCCCGTCGGAACTCCCGCGGCGATGCTGCCCGTGGCCGCGACCTTGACGATGACCGCGCCGCCGATGTTCTTCAGCGGCGCCGCCTGGTCGATCGAGAGCGTGAACTTGCCATTACTGTCTGCTGTCGCCGACACCTCGCTGGCGGCGTCCACGTCGAAGCCGCAGCCCTGTAGGAATCCAGCGGTGGCCGCGGCGGCGCAGCCCGCAGCGGTGTTGCCAAGCAGACTTCTTCTAGTAATGGCCATCAGGCTTAACCTTTGTTAAGGACCAGGTCGGCTTCAATCTTGATTGTGTCTTCGACCTTCACGAACATCAGGCTCGGGCGCTCGATCTTGAACTCGTCGAAGCTCAGCCCCAGAGAGGCGGTGGCGTGCACCTTGTCGGCGCTGTCGAAGGTCAGCTTCACCGGCAGCTGGAGCTGCTTCTTGACGCCGTGAAACGAGACCTCGGCATTGAACGTCTTTTCGACGGTGCTCGGGAAGGTGGCCGGCGGCGCGACGCCATCGGCGCTGGCCTTGATCTCGACCAGCGGGTAGCGGGCGGCCTCGACAACCTCTTTTACGTGGGCGTCGCGATTCACGTTCTGCGAGTCGAACGAGTCCACCGGAACGCGCACCATCACCTGCGCCTTGCCGTCGGCCAGGATGCGCGCCTTGCCCTCGATCTTCTTCGATGAGCCGCGCACCTTGTGCAGCTTGTGGATGACCTCGTAGGTGACCGTGCTGTTTGCCTGCGCGACCGAGAAGGTGGCTGCCCCGGCCGGGGCGGCGGCGGGCGCCGGAGCTGCCGCCGGCTGGGCGCCGACGACGCTGACCAGGCCAATGCCAGCAGCCAGGAACGAAGCAAAAAGCGAGACCTTGATGAGACGCATGACCATACTCTCCATACTTCGTGTCTAGGTGAATCGGGGGCCCTTCGCGAGGACCATCTAGAACACGTAGGCTAACACACCCGCCGCCATGAAACCCCAGGTCGCATACCCTGTGACGACGTGGCCCAGCGCCAGATTCCTCTGCTGAATCTTGCCCTCGTAGGAGGCGGTGATGGGCCCGAGGATCATCTGCGTCACCATCCCCGCGGTCGCCAGGATCATCGCCACCTTGTGCACCAGCGCCGCGTCGGCCTTGATGGGCTTGGGATAGGGGTTCGGCGCCGCCACGCCCAGGATGCCCAGCGTCGTAAACAAGGCCGTGCTGGTGATGGTCAGCCCCAGATGCGCGCTCTGGTAGCGGTCGTAGTCCAGGCCGTTGTTGAGGCTGCCATAGCGCGCCACATAGTTCACCTGGCCCAGGGCCACGGCCGCCGCCATCACGGCCAGCGTCGTAAACCCGATGGCCTGATGCGCAATCAGCACCTTGCGGCGGACGCCAATCTGCTTCTCGACGGCAGCTGCCTTGGCGGCTTGCGCCGCGGCCTGCGCCGGGTCGGGCTTCGGCTGATCCGAAAACAGATCGAAGTCCATGGCCGCTGCCGCGGGCGCAGCGGTCTGCTCGGAGGTCGCAGCCGGTGCGGCGGGCTGGGCCGCTGCCGGCGCCTCGTCAGCCAGAACCGGAGACGCGGCGGCGAAGGTTGCAAACAGCAGGAGCGCGACGAGTCGGGGGAGCTGGATGCGGGGGGCGTGCATGGCGCCTGTTCCTCTAGGCGCAGGATACACGATCCAGCATGCGAATTTAGTGGCGGAAGAAGACGAAATTTATCGCCAGCGTGTGCTGGATCGTGGAGCGCGAGCCCGACACCAGCGTCTCACCGGCGCGCGCCAGCCGCTGCACCTCGGGGTCGCGGTCGCGCAGCAGGCGCTCGGGGATGCTGCCTGCCGCGAAGTCGGTGGAGGTCCCGAGCACGCGATAGCTCAGCTCCAGCTCGAAGCCCTTGAACAGGCGGGCCGCGCCGCCAAGCCCCGCGTAGAAGCCGCGAGACGAGGTCTGGTCAGAATCGCGCAAACTCACGTTTTCCTGTCGCACAGCGTACGGAATGTATCCGCCATCCAGCCGGAAGCCGAAGCCGGGCACAAACTGCGACTGAAACTCGACCAGCGCGCCGATGAGCGGCCCGTAAAACAGCTCCTGCGGCAGCGGCGTCGTGGCGTTCAGCTCGGGGATGAAGCCGAAAAACTGCATGCCGGCGCGCAGCCGGATCGCCAGCTCCAGGTTCTTGGGCAGCTGGAGGTAGCCGCCGAAGCTGACCGCCGCATCGGCGTCGTGCGCCGTGGTCGCCAGCTCCTGCCGCGGCGTGCGCAGCGTCGAGGTCTGCGGTCCGCCGCCCGGCCCCGGGGTCGGCAGCGACTCGCGATCCGGCAGCTGGACGACGATCGAGGTGCCGCCGCCAAAGCGGTAGCCGCCGTCGATGCCCACCCGCAACCACTTGTACCCATATGTGTACCCGAGCCGGGCCTGGAGCCCCAGCGCCGGGAGGTTGTCGACGTGGTAGTTGTAGAGCTCGGGCACCAGCCCGGAGCTCGTCGTCGCCTGGATGCTTGAAGCGAGCAGCGCGACGCCGCCGCCGACGCTGAAGTGGAAGCCCTTTAGCCCATCGCGGTAGATCTTCGGCCCCTCGGGCGGCGCTGCCGCCGCCTTGGCCTTCTCTTCGGCCGCCGCCTTTTCCTCGGGCGGAGTCTCTTTTTCGACGACGCACTTGCCCGACGCATCCTTGACCAGGCCGACCGGCACGAACTCCTGATTGCCGTCGACGTTCGGACAGACGTCCTTGGGCGGCGGCGGCGGCGGCGGCGGGGCGACCGGCGGTGGCGGCGGCGGCGGGGCCGGCTTTTCGACCGCGGCCACTACGAAGGGCGGCAGCCCCTCCAGCAGCTCGGACTCGACCCAGCCCTCGACCTTGCCCTTGCGCACATTCGCCCACTTGCCATCCGGCGAGCGCTTGACGAACTCGACCTTTTCCTTCTTGCGCAGCTTCTTGACCACCTTGCCGATCAAGCTCGGCTCGGCGCGCAGCTCCGCCTTGTCAGTGAGGACGACCTTTTCGGCCTTTTCGCCGTCGGCGTCCTCCTTCTTGGCCTTTTCCTTCTTGGGCTCGTCGCTGCTTGCCTCCTCGTCGTCCTTTTTGTGGCTGCGGGCTTCCGCATCCAGGACAGGAGACACCAGGGACAGCGCGCTGCACAGCGCCAAGGTCCGCGTCATCCAGCGCATCGGGTTCCCCCGCATCAGCCCCCTCCGCCGGCCATGTCCACGACGCTGCCACCGCCAGTCGTCGAAACGGCGTCAAAAGGAGTGCCGAGCTCGATCCACTTCAGCCAGCGCTTGTACATCGCGTTGTTCTTGTCCTGGAAATAGGTCCCGCCGGTGTGCGACACGCCGCCGGCCGCCGCGCTGAGCATCTTCAGCAGGAGCAGGCTGTTGGCCGGGTCGCCGGCCGTGGTGCGATCCTTGACGGACGTGAAGCTGGTCATGAGCTTCGCCATGTCCCCCGAGGCCATGCCGACGAGCACCATCTTGCCGGTGGGCGTGGAGCCGCTGTGACACCCGGTGCTCTGGAGCGTGCAGTTCAGTCCGGGCGGCTCGGCCATATCCCGATAGATATCGGCGAATCCCAGCATAGGCGGGATGTCATTGTTCATGACCATGGTCATGTCCGCCGGCTGACGGGCCACTCCGTCATTGAGGTTGAGCGCGCCCTGACAGGCGCCCATTGTGGATAGAGACAATGAGCAGATGGTCCAGGCCAGAACTGCTCGGCAAGAAACCGTTATATTCCTCACGATTGCAGCGTATCACGTTTGGCAAATGGCCGAGTGGTGTGCCAATTATCCCAGCCATATTCGCCACTTGACGGCCCGGACTTTCAGGTGGCAGGGTCATACATATGTCTCTGCGCTCCAACCTGCGTGCCCATTGGGTAGATAAGCTTACCGTGTGGGCGTTCGCTGGCCTCGCCGCTGCCGCCGTGGCCGGCGCCGGATGCAGCACCTCGCCCCCGCTGCGGCCCGATGGCTTGCCGCTCGTGCCTCGATACACCAACGAAATCCAGCTGGAGTGGATGCTCTCCGGGTACCAGCAGGGGGCGGAGCGGGCCATGACTAGCGGCCAGGTGGTGGGGCTGCTGGACGACGCCTGCCTGGGCTGGGAGCGCGTGGTCTTCGACCTGGAGAGCGCTCGTCGCTACCCGTCGCGGCTGCGCATGAGCACCGAGAGCAGCAACCTGGCGCAGCTGACGCTGAGCTACCCCGAGATCGTCCGCCGCCACCCGCGTCCCGCCGCCTGCGAGAGCCTGTCGCCCACGGCCGAGGCCGGCACTGCGAAAGATCGCTCGGCCGCCGCGCGCGAGCGCGAGCTCCTGGGGCGACTGCGCGCCGCAGTGGGCATGACTTTCGACGGCAGCGCCGCCGCCGCCCCCACTGCGCCGGCCGCCGCCGCCCCGGTTCCCGCCCAGGCTCAAGCTCAGGCCCAGACCCCGGTCCCAGCCTCGGATACAAGCGCAGCCAGCACCCCTGCTCCGGCTGCGGAGGGTGCAGGCGCGGCGCCAGCATCGGTCACGGCAACGGCCGCCTCGTCCGGGCCAACCCCGGTGCCCATGCCCGAGCCAGCCACCGGCCCCAGCGTCGACCTTGCGGCGCTCAATGAGCTGGCCCAGAGCGACATTCCGGCCATCCGCCTGCGCGCCCGCTACCACCTGCTCGGCCAGTGCGTGCTCGCCGTCGAGGCCTCGGATCGCGCCTGGCTTGCTCCCGGCTCCCCCACCAGCGGCCCCAACCAGTGCTCCGGCGAGACCTCTCGCGAGCCGCGGCGCATTGCCCAGAGGCGGCTGGTCAAGTCCATGCTCCAGGCCTGGCGCGGCCGCCACACCGAACCCATGAGCGATCTTGTAATAGCCCTGGCCAACTTCGCCGCTCGCGACAACCCGATTCTCCAGAGCACAAACAGCATCGCCCGCTGATGAGGTCTGCTCAGGATTGAGCCCCAGAGACCAGCCAAGCCAAGCCAAGCCGCTTCAAGCCGTCTGAGTTCGCAAACTTGCATGCTGCGAAATGGCTGGCACGATCAAGGCGTGTTAATTTTCGTCTCCGCCGGACGATGAACTTCTTGAGAATCGCAACCCCGACTTTGGACATCTGGTAAGGAGTCCCTTCGATCATGCGCAAGCCCCCGCTCCGCAACGCTCGGCAGCAGGCCGGATACCCGGCGCCGCACCACGGCTATTTTCGCGCGGATGCTGGCGACAGGACCGACGGTGCTGTCGTCGCTGGAGAGGAGTCCTTCGCAGAGCTGTTCGAGGCCTCGCTCAAGTCTCCCCGCAAGGCAGTCGCGCGCCGCGATCCCGAGATGGGCGAGCTTGTTCAGGGCGAGATCGTGCAGCTCGGCGCTGAATATGCCTTTCTCGATATCGGCGGCAAGTCCGAGGCCATGATTGCCCTGGACGAGCTGCGCGGCGACGACGGCGAGATCTCAGTGGGCATCGGCGCCAAGCTCGAAGGCCACGTCATCTCCGTCGGCGGCAAAGAGGGCGGGGTCATGATCAGCGGCCGCATCCAGCGCGGCGTTGGACTCAGCGACCAGCTGCGGCAGGCCTTCCAGCAGGGCGCGCCCGTTCAGGGCCTGGTCACCGGCGTCAACAAGGGCGGACTCGACATCGATCTCGGCGGCGTGCGCGCATTCTTGCCAGCGTCGCAGATCGATCTTCGCTACTGCCAGGATCCTTCGGTCTACGTCGGCCGCGCGCTCACCCTGCGGGTCAATCGCTTCGACGAAGAGGCGCGCACCGTCATCGTCTCGCGGCGGGCCGTTCTCGAAGTCGAGATGCGCGCCGTCGCCGAGCAGAACCGCCTCCGCCTCCAGCCCGGCGAGATCTTCGTCGGCACTGTCGTGGCTGTGCTCGAACCGGTCGCGATCGTGGATCTGGGCGGTCTCGACGGCACCTTGCCCACCGCCGACATCTACAGCGCCCTGCGCGCTGCCGGCCGCGACGAAGAGACCATCAAGCTCGGCCAGCGCGTCGAGGTCTCGATCGTGCGCACCGAGCAGAGCCCCGGCCACGACCCCTGGCGCAGCAGCCTTCAGGGCAACCTGAAGATCATCCTCGGCATGCGCGGCCTGCTGGCCGATCCGCTGGACGAGATGCTGGCCAAGCTGACCGAGGGGCAGCGCATCTCGGGCCGGGTCGTGCGGCTGGAGCCGTTCGGCGCCTTCGTCGAGCTCATCCCGGGCGTCGAGGGCCTCATCCACATCTCGGCCATGTGCGAGCGCCACATCACCCATCCGCGCGAGGTGCTGGCGCTCGGTCAGGAGCTGACCTCGACGGTCATCAACCTGGACCGCGAGCGCCGGCGCATCGGTCTGTCGCTCATCGAAGAGGTTCGCGCCGCTCAGGCCGCCGTCGCTGCCACCCTCACAGTGGGCCAGCGCGTCAAGGTGCGCATCGAGCGCGTCGAGCCCAACGGCGCCATCGTGCGCGTGCAGGCGCCCAGCGCGACCGAGAGCACGCAGCCGCGCGGCCTCATCCCCAACAGCGAGCTGAATGTCCCGCGCGGCAGCGACATCAAGCGCCTGTTCCCCGTCGGACGCGAGCACATCGTCGCCGTGCAGAGCGTCGATGGCGAGGGCCGGGTCCGGCTGTCGCTGCGCACCGTCGCCGAGCAGGATCGGGCGCAGGCCGAAGCAGAGGCCGCTGCTGCCGCCGCCGCCGCTGCTGCCGACAAGGCCGCCTCGCTCGAAGCCGCGCGCCTGGCCGAAGAGGCCAGCGAGGCTGCCGCTGCCGCCAAAAAAGCGGCCCGCAGCCGCAAGTCGCCCAGCGCCAGCACCCCAGCCGGAAGCGGCGACAAGGCTGCTGCTCCGGAAAAGAAGAAGGCCGCCCCCCGCCGTCCCAAGACTGGGGAGATTCCCGCCGCCACCGCCACCGAGCCCCCGGCGCCCGCAGGGGCTGCGGTGGCCGCTGAGCCCCCCGCCGAGGCCGCTGATCCGGCGCGCAAGCCGCGCGTCGCCCGCAAGAAGCCCGCCGAGCCGCCCGCTGCCGAGCATGTCGCGACCTCAGTGGCCGCTGTGGCCGCCGAGCCCGCCGAGCTGGCCCCCAAGGTCGTCAAGAAGCGCGTCCGCGCCTCGGGCACCTGAGAGTCAGGCGACTGACCAGCCTGCGGGCTGGCTACCAGTGCTCCCAGTGCCAGCGCTCCGAGGGCACGGTGCGCAGGAAGCCGAAGCGCCGGGCGTTGCGGCGCAGCCAGAGTCGCACCGGCAGCGAGTGCGTCTCGATGTCCAGCGCATGGCCGCTCTGGTGATTGGATGTGCCGGGTCGCGAAGCCAGCGGCCCCATGCCCAGCCGATACAGCCGGAATAGCTCGACCTGCTCGTCGTGGGTGCGGAAGCCGCTGCTGACCTGAAGCTCCAGGCCCGCCTTGCGCGCAGCGTCGGCCATCTCCAGAAAGGCCAGCGCCGTGCGAACCTCGGCCCGCACGCGGCCGGTTGGATCCAGCGGCACCACGGCCAGGGCGACCCGGCGGCCATTCTGCGCCCCCAGCACCGCCTCGGCAGCCAGGCCCCGCTCCGCCCGCAACCGGGCCGCCAGCATCGTTGCCGACACCCACGGCAGAGCCCCCCGCGGCGCACCCGCCGATGGGGCCGGGGGAGGCAAAAGCGACAGCACAGCTGACAGGAGCGCAATCGGGCCGACCATTGCTCAATCATAGCGAGCTCAGCTTGAGGATGGAACCAGCCAAACGCCGGTACCGATGCAGCTTTTTGGGTGTAAGCTGCGTCCATACATGGCTTCCCGGCGTCTCCAGGCCCAGGCTCTGCTGTTTTTGGTCTGGATGTGGGCGGCTTGCCGGCCGGCCGCATCCGGGCCCGAGCCAGCGTCCGCGCCGCCCGCAGCACCCGACGAGGCCGACTTCGCCCCCGGCCACCTCCTGGTGGAGCTGCGCCCCGGCGTGACCGTCGGCGAGCTCCGGGTCTCAAGTGGCTCGACACCGAGTCTGGCTGCCGGGCCGGCGGGCGACGATGCGGCCGCGTATGCGCTGGGCGGGCTGTCGCTGCGCCTGGTCCGGGCCCTCGCCGAGAGCGCCCCGACGCGCGACCCGGCCGGCGGCCCCATCTACCTCTTCCAGCTGCCTGCCGTGGACAGCGCCGCCGCCACCCTCTCCGCCCTGCGCCAGGTCCAGGGCGACCCGCGCGTGCGCCGCGCCGAGCTCGACCACGTGCGCCGCGCCGCGGCCCTGCCCAACGATCCGCTGTTTCCCCAGCAGTGGAGCCTGCCGCTGACGCACGTGCCGGCCGCCTGGGCCATCAGCGAAGGCTCCGAGGACGTGGTGGTGGCCATCCTCGACACCGGCATCGTCGACGGACACCCCGATCTCAGCGGCCGGCTCATCGCTGGCTACGATTTTGTCAGTGATCCCACCAACGCGGCCGACGGCGACAACCGCCGCGACAGCGATCCCACGGACACGGGCAGCCTCGACAGCAGCCGCTTCCATGGCACCCACGTCACCGGCATCATCGGCGCCGCCACCGACAACAAGCTGGGCATCGCGGGCGTGGACCGTCGCTGCCGGCTCATGCCGGTGCGCGTGCTGGGCGTCAGCGGCGGCGGACTCGACAGCGACATCTCCGACGCGGTGCGCTGGGCCAGCGGCATCCAAGTGGGCCTTTTGCCGCGCCCCTCCCACCCGGCCGATGTGCTGAACCTGAGCTTTGGCGGCCCGACGATGTCGTTCACGCTTCAGCGAGCCATGGACGACGCGCTGGCGCAGGGCGTGCTGATCGTCGCTGCGGCCGGCAATGGCGGCGCCGATGTGCGCACCTATTCGCCGGGCGGGCTCGACAGCGTCGTGTCGGTGGGCGCCTCGGGCCAGAGCGGCGATCGAGCGGCCTATTCGAACTACGGCCCGCGCGTCGACCTGCTGGCCCCCGGCGGCGACGACGAGCTAAGTGATGCCGGCGAGCTGGTGGGCATCCTGTCGACCTATCGCGACGACGGCCTGGAGGGCGCTCCGGCCACGCCGCCGTTTACCTACTCGCAGCTCTCCGGCACGTCGCAGGCGGCGCCGCACGTGACGGGTGCAGCGGCGCTGGCGCGGGCGCTCTGGCCCCTGCTGCGGCAGCCGGCCTTGACGGCGCTGCTGGCGCGCTCGGCCGACCCGCACCATCGCTGCGAAGGCAGCGCGCTCGGCGGCTGCGGCGCCGGCCTCCTGGACGTCGAGGCGCTGCTCAAGCTGGTGAAGCAGCAGGTCGCGTGCGGCTGCATCGGCGACGAGATCTGCGTGGATGGTCAGCTGTGCGCCGCCCCGCCGCCCGCGCATCCGCCGCTTGTCGAGGACAACACAGTGCATGGCGGCTGGTGCTCGGTCGTCTGGGGCCGGCGCGCGGCCCCGCGACGGGAGCTGGCCGGCAGCTGGTTTTTACTGGGACTTTGGGCGATGGCCCATTTGCGCAGGGGCGGTCGCGACCAGCGATACCGTCGTCGGGAGCATGTATGCAAATGAACGAAGTTGTGGTCACTGGGCTGGGTGTGGTGAGCGCCCTGGGACCGGACGCAGAGGCGTTCACCGCCAGGCTGCGCAGCGGCGAGAGCGGCATCGGCAAGCTGACGCTCTTTGACGCCAGCGGCTGCCGCAGCGAGCTGGTCGGCCAGGCGGCCGAGCCCACTTTTCCGGCCTCGCTGAGCCTGCCGCCGCGCAGCTCGCGCCCGGATTGCTTTGGCATCGCAGCGGCGCTGGCCGCCATCGCGCAGGCCGGTCTGCCCGGCGACGCCCTGCACAAAGCCGCGGTGCTGTTCGGCACCGGCTGTGGCGGCGCGCAGGAGACCGAGGCCTACCTGCGCCAGACGCTGGCGGGACCCTGGCCGCCCACCGGGGAGCTGGTGCCGCATCAGCCGTCGTCTGTGACCGATCTGGTGGCGCGGCTGCTGGGCGCGACCGGGCCGCGGGCGACCATCATGACCGCCTGCTCGTCGTCGGCCATTGCCATCAGCCAGGGGCGGGATCTGATCCTGCTCGGGCACAGCGACGTGGCCATCTGCGGCGGCGCCGAGGGGCTGTGCCGCCTGACCATGGCCGGCTTTTCGGCGCTGCGGGCGACCTCGCCCGAGCCGTGCCGGCCGTTCGACCAGGAGCGCAAGGGGCTGAACCTGGGCGAGGGTGCGGCGGTGCTGGTGCTGGAGTCGGCGCAGCACGCGCAGCGCCGCGGGGCGCGTCCGCTGGCGCGCATCCTGGGCGCCGGGATGTCGTGCGACGCCCACCACATGACGGCCCCGCATCCGCAGGGCGAGGGGGCGCTGCGGGCCATGCAGGCGGCCTGCCTTGATGCAGGACTGAGTCCTGAGTCAATCGGCTACATCAACGCCCACGGCACCGGCACGCCGCACAACGATGCGGCCGAGACCGCGGCGGTGCGCTCGCTGCTCGGGGCGCAGTCGGGGCAGGTTCCCATGAGCTCGATCAAGTCCATGGTCGGCCACACGCTGGGCGCCGCGGGGGCCATCGAGGCGGCGGCTTCGGTGCTGACGCTACAGCACGGATTTTTGCCCCCGACCGCGAACCTGGAGCATCCCGACCCGGCGTTCGGCGCACCCGGCGACTTCGATTTTGTCGTGGGGACGGCGCGCGAGCAGCCCGTCGACATCGTGATGTCGTCGAGCTTCGCCTTTGGCGGCAACAACGCCGTGCTGATCTTCGGGCGCGCCTAGCTAGCTATTCGGCGATGAACTGGCCGTCGGAGAAGTTGAGGCCGTTGCGCTTGCAGAGCTCGGTGAGGAGCTGGCGGTGCTCGGGGGTCGGCAGGTTCTGATAGGCGCGGGTGGCCAGGGACGCCGAGCGCACGCTGCATGCGGCCGAGCCGATGAAGCGCCAGGCCTTGGTGACGTCGGCGGGGGTGCCGGTCTTGGTCACTTGCAGGGCCAGCTCGATGGCGCGCTGGCGCTCGCCGCGAACGTAGGAGGCCTGCGCGTCTTCGAGGAGCTTGTCGGCCGTCTTTTCGCCGGAGTCGGCCTCGGGATCGACCGGCTTGGCGGCGGGCGGCCGCTGCGGCTGGGTGGGGCGCTGCGTCGCCGCGCCCGGAGCGGTGCCTGGCTGGGCGGGCGCGCTGGTCACGGGCCGCGCCGGCACAGCGGGCTGAGTGGCGGCCGGCGGCTGGGTCGGCTGGGCCGGCTTGGCGGGGCCGGTGGGGCCGATGAGCTCGTCGACTTCGTCGCGCACCGGGTTGCGCTGGCCTGGTGAAGCGGCGGGCTGGGTCGGCTGGACCGGCTGCGCGCTCGGTGCAGGGCCCGGGACCGGCTGGGCTGGCGTCGCGGGGCGCGTTGCAGTCGCGGGGGCCGGCACAGCGCTGGGCGGGGTCGCGGCAGTGGGTGTGCCGGCCGGCGGCTTGGCGGGCTGCGTGGCCTG
>Ga0075163_10003154_pt1 | contig 22224 bp, 15 predicted proteins | sample JI1023141ADNA_FD_71478 | JGI IMG/M metagenome (GOLD analysis project Ga0075163, IMG submission 71478) | Wastewater effluent complex algal communities from Wisconsin, to seasonally profile nutrient transformation and Carbon sequestration -... | ecosystem: Engineered > WWTP > Effluent > Algae... | reverse complement strand
CGGCTCGAGGATTTCGACTTCGAAACCGCGACCAGAGCCCGCCTCAAAGGCAACATTTATCTTGCCAAAGTCACCCGCGTTGAACCCTCCCTTCAGGCCGCCTTTGTCGATTACGGGGGTAATCGTCACGGATTTTTAGCGTTCAGCGAAATCCATCCTGACTATTACCGTATCCCCGTCGAAGATCGCCAAGCGCTGCTTGCTGAATACGCGGCCCATGATCATCATCATGAAGAAGACGATACCGAGGAAAACCCGATTGAAACTCTAGGCGGCGAAGATGGCGGTGAAGAAGATGCCGAGCGCCGTCGCCGCCGGTCGTCGCGTCGTTATAAAATTCAAGAAGTTATCAAACGTCGTCAGATATTATTAGTACAAGTTGTTAAAGAAGAGCGGGGTAACAAAGGCGCTGCGCTCACAACCTACTTGTCCCTTGCTGGGCGATATTGCGTGCTCATGCCTAACACGACGCGCGGCGGAGGTATCTCGCGTAAGATATCTGACGCCAAAGATCGCCAGCGGCTTAAAGACATTCTGGTTAATCTGAACATTCCGGAAAATATCGGCATCATCGTCCGTACAGCTGGAGCAGGTCGAACCAAAATCGAACTTAAACGTGACTATGAATATCTTTTACGACTTTGGAACGACATAAGGGAAAAAACCCTCGCATCAATCGCACCTTCCCTTATTCACGCTGAGGGAAGTTTATTAAACCGATCTCTCCGAGATATTTACACCAAAGACATAGAAGAAATCTTGGTTGAAGGAGAAGACGGCTTCAAGCGATGCCGCGACATCATGAAAGAGCTTATGCCCAGCCATGCGAAGCGGGTGAAGCAATATAAAGAAGAGAACATCCCACTCTTTCAACGCTTTGAAGCCGAAACTCAAATTGATGCAATTTATAGCCCTCGGGTTCAATTGCGCTCAGGTGGTTCGATTGTGATTAACCAGACTGAAGCGCTCGTCGCAATTGATGTAAATTCAGGACGGTCTACGCGCGAACGCAATATTGAAGAGACAGCGCTAAAGACTAACCTTGAGGCTGCCGAAGAAGTCGCACGACAACTTCGCTTGCGTGATTTGGCCGGGCTTATCGTAATTGATTTTATTGATATGGAAGAGTCTCGGCATCAGCATCAAGTCGAACGCCGTTTGAAAGAGGCCATTAAACTTGACCGGGCTCGCATCCAAGTCGGCCGGATTAGTCATTTTGGTCTGCTTGAGCTTTCGCGTCAGCGCTTACGTCCCAGCGTGGCGGAAGCCTCAACCGAAGTCTGCCCACATTGTGGCGGTAGCGGTATGCTCCGCTCAACTGAATCTACGGCATTGCACGTGCTCCGCGCAATTGAAGACGAAGGAACAAAAAAGCGGTCGGCAGAAATTTCTTTGGTTGTCCCAACGGCAGTTACTTTTTATCTTCTTAATCAAAAACGCGCGGCACTATTAGATATAGAAAAGCGTTATGGGTTTACCGTAAATATTACGGCAGATCATAATCTGATCCCTCCGGCATTTCGGTTAACGCAAATCAGGGTATTGCCTGGGGCTTCGTATTCTAATGATCAAGCGGATGACGAGCGTTCTGCACCTGTACAAACTGATGCACCCGCATCTTCGCTACCCACCGCAGAAGGCGAAACAAGTAACAATAATCGTCGGCGCCGTAGACGGCGGCGGGGCAGACGAAATGACATCCAGACTTCTGAAAGCAATGCCGATACAAGTGTTACCGTAACACCTGCCGATTTCGATCGTCACGAAGATGATGCGGAAGGGTCACCGCTAGACTCTATTAATTCTGAAATGTCCTACAGCGATAGAAGCGACGAAACTCAGCCATTCGAGTCAAAAACTCTCGATGATGGAAATGACGAACAGCGGCGCAAACGGCGGCGCAGAGGGCGGCGCGGGGGACGGAGACGTAATCGCTCTGAGAATGGTGAACATGTTGATGACCAGAATATATCGGAACAACAAGAACCTTGGTCTCCCCCTGTTTCATCTCTTCCCGAAGGTTTATTACCGAGCGATAGCGATCCTCAACCCGATATTGCTTTGCCAACGCCTTCTGAATGGCCAACACCTGTTAATGCAACACGCACTCGTAGACGGTCACGCCCAACCCGCCCCGATGCGTCAGCCAGTTCGCCTGAGCAAAACGAACCTTCACCATCGTCAGAACCAACCGATGGCCAATCGGTTTCAACAAAAAATGCCGACGACTCTTCAACTGACGAAAGCAACTCTTCGCGTCGGGGCTGGTGGAAAAGGCTTGTAACTTAATATGATCTTCGCTGATGTCGTCAGATCCAGCGACTTTATTTAATGAAGCAGTTGCCTTGCACCGAGCGGGGCAACTGCTCAAAGCCCAGACTATTTATCAGCAAATCCTTCAAGAAAATTCGCAGGACATTAGTGTTTGGCGGTATTTAGCGTCTGCCTTGTCACAATCAGGAGATTTATCACAAGCAATCGAGACTTTAAAAACAGCCTTGGCTAAGGCAGGCCCCCATGCGGCTCTCCATCATGATATGGGCTCTCTTTTTCTGATACAACGAGCTCACCATGAAGCAATAACATCGCTCAGAATAGCTAACAGTCTCGATCCGCAAAACAAGGAAATTCTTTTAAATTTAGCGCAAGCTTATCTACAAGATAAACAATTTTTGGCCGCTGAAAACACTCTCAATTTCCTTGTAAAAACTCAACCTACTTTTGCTCTAGCGCATTTTGAAATGGGGCGATTACATACGTTGAACGACGATCAGCATTCAGCCCGAGATGCTTATCTTGAAGCAATACGATATGCTCCCAACTTTGCTGAAGCATATGCGATGCTGGGAAATACTTTTCTCTCCTTAAATAATATTCTTCGTGCTATCGAAGCATACACTTCGGCCCTTAAAATACGCCCTGACCTTCCTGGTGGTTACTACAATCTTGCGTTAGCAGAAATAGCCAATAAAAACCCCCAACGTTCTATCGAATTTCTCAAACAAGCTCTACTACTAACACCCAAATCTGCAGAGGTTTTTAGCCTCTTAAGTCAGGCCTATTTGGAAAATAATGATCTCGATAACGCGGTAACAGCTGGAAAAACCGCATTAGAAATAAACCCAACTTTTACTCCTGCCATCATTAATCTCGGTAACGCTTTTCGCGATCATGGGAAGCACCAAGAAGCTATAAACCTCTACGAACGCGCTTTAAATAAAGAGCCCCAAAACTTAGGGCTACTCACTAATCTTGGTAACGCATATTTAAGTCTTGGCAATATGCCTGCCTCTAATGACTATTACCGGCGCGCTTTAACTCTTGATCCAAACCACTTTCATGCAAAATGGCAACTAGGCTTACTTTTACTTCTACAAGGTCAGTTTGATAAAGGATGGCATCTTTATGAGGAGCGCCAGCATCTTCCAGAATTTGAAAGTTTAAGGCGCGATCAAATTGCACCAGCATGGCACGGTCAAAATCTTAAGAATGGAACCTTACTTCTTTGGACAGAGCAAGGATTGGGAGACTCCATTCAATTCGTCCGTTTGGCACAACAAGCCAGAAAGTTTTGCGGCAAAATTATTTTACAGTGCCCACCTTCCTTAAAATGGCTCTTTCAAACAGTCTCGGGTATCGATGAAGTCATTGGCATAAATGAGCCGCGCCCTACTCACGACGCTCAAACTTCTCTTATGTCTTTACCAGCGTTGCTTAGAATCAACCCCGCTCAGTTACCGCCATTTGCATCTTATCTTCGCTCTAATGCCGATCGAGCAGCTTATTGGCGTCACCGCCTAGAGACTTTACCACGTCCGTGGATTGGCATCTCTTGGCAAGGAAGTCTCCGTAATCGCAGCGATCGCCATCGATCAATTCCTCTCCATTATTTTGCTCCTCTTGCTCATACACATGGCGCATTAATTTCTTTGCAGCAAATCTATGGCTTGGAACAAATCGCCACTTGCGGATTTGAGCACCGCCTTACTCAGTTCGAAGAAATGGACAAAGGTGATGCTGCTTTTTTTGATACGGCAGCGCTTATGGAAAGCTTGGACGTTATTGTCACAAGCGATACCGCCATTGCCCATCTTGGAGGTGCTTTAGGCCGACCTACCTGGGTGGCCCTTCAGAATATGCCTGATTGGCGATGGATGATGGCCACGCCCACCTCGCCTTGGTATCCAACTATGCGCTTATTCCGACAGCCGAGTCCTGGTGATTGGACATCTGTAATGAATTTCATTGCGCAAGAACTTCATCGACTTGCATAAGAAGAAGCCGGCAAGCGGGGGGCGCTTACCGGCTTCAAAAGGGATCTGCTTTGTTGCAGATCTCTGAATCGTCAATTTATTAAGCGGCGTTGCGCCAGATCCAAAGATTGACTGCTGCGCCTGGATTGAGCTCAATCCGACGCGGCATGGTCAATACTTGAGCAACAGTAACAGGTGTTTTGACTGGTGCAATCCGTGCCATACGTGTTGCGACTTTTGAAATGTCTGCACGCAGGATGCCGATATCTTCAAGAACACGGTCGCTTTGCGCTTCGAGTTCACGAATCAATGCCATGCGACGGCGCTGGAAGCTGATCCAGCCAGACAAGCTCTGAACTAAGTCACCAAAAAATTCGCGCGCATAGGCTGTGCGTAATGCTTTCGCCTGAGCAATAATTTCGGCAGCGTCATTATCGTAATTCCGCTCGCCAGCCATGAAATAACCCCCAACGGACCGGCGCGGTTCTGAATAAGGCCGCAACGATGCAATCTGGGTAATCTGTGTCATAAAAAGTATCCTTTTCTAATGAACGGTTTAAAATCCGGTCAGCTTTCGCTGCAACCCCCACCGTTTATCGTTTGGACATAATACCTAGTAACTATCAGAAATAAATGGCTTTGCTGCATTGCAGCGTCCCACTTATTGCATGGCAGCATAGTGAGACTTTTGTGCCGCATCTCAGGTAAATCTTGCTGAAATCCTAGGGGAAGCCTATCCTTTTTAAGAAATGAAAGGAAAATAAGCCTATGACGAGCTCCTCTTCTTTAGCATGCCGTGATGTTTATCAAGGCGATGCATCCCTTCTGCAGCTCCTCAATAAGGCTGGATCTCGAATTAAAACCATATCGGAACTAAAAGCCCTAGCTGATGGGGTTTTAGCCGGTGGTGACCTCTCGACACCGGATGAGTGGGTCCCCCTTGTTGCAGAGGCACCGTCCCCCGCGCTGACGGCCCAACTCATTGCTTTCTTAGCCATGCGCCAGTCGCAGCCTCGTCCACCGTCTCGCCCACAAGAGCAACGGTTAATCGCCTTGCGAAAAACATTACATGAGAATGGGTTAACAGGGTTTTTAGTGCCTCATGCCGATGAATATCAGAATGAGTACTTGCCCCCTTGTGGTGAGCGGCTGGCTTGGTTAACTGGCTTTACGGGGTCAGCTGGTTTTGCAGTAATCCTAGCTGCAAAGGCAGCGGTTTTTGCCGACGGTCGCTACACGATCCAGGTCCAAAAAGAAGTAAATCCTCAGCTATTTGATATTTGCCATTTGACTGAAAAACCGCCGTTGGTTTGGTTGGCGGCAAACCTTTCAAAACACGATATTATTGGCTATGACCCATGGGTTCATGGAGTAGCAGAAATTGAGGCTTTTCGCGTCGCCTGCCAAGAAGCAGGCGCCGTTTTGCGTCCTCTTACCCATAATCCCTTGGACCAAGTCTGGACCGAGCGCCCACCTCTGCCTTTGGGTCCTGTTACGCCCCATACAGATGAGATCGCTGGACAAACCTCAGCAGATAAAAGACAGGCAATTGCCCAAGAACTTGTTAAGGCCAAGCTCGATCTTGCCGTTATTACTGCCCCAGATTCTATCGCTTGGCTGCTCAATATCCGCGGAGCCGATGTAGCCCATACTCCGCTCCCCCTAAGTTATTCTTTCCTTCATGCCAATGGCCAAGTTGACCTGTTCATCGATGAGCGGAAACTGACCGGTGCTGTCCGGCGTCATTTAGGCAATGAGGTCCGACTCTTCACACCCCAGGAATTCACCTCTGCCCTAAAGCATTATGGGGAAAATAAATCGCACATCATGATCGATGCTCGGTCAGCACCAGCAGCTGTTTATGAACATATTAAAGCTGCAGGCGGCGTTATCCTGAAGGGTACCGATCCATGTATCCGCCCCAAAGCTCTTAAGAATCCTACAGAAATAGCAGGTACTAAAGCTGCGCATATCAGAGATGGTGCCGCTTTAACGCGGTTCCTCGCTTGGCTTGCCCGAACCGCTCCTGCAGGTAACTTGACCGAAATGTCTGCTGCAGCTCAGCTATTGGCTTTTCGCCGCGAAACGGGTGTTTTACGGGATACTTCCTTTACAACAATCAGTGGCGCCGGTCCAAATGGCGCCATTGTCCACTATCGCGTAAGCCCGGAAACCGATCGCCCCATTAAAAACGGTGATATTTATCTTGTAGACAGCGGTGGACAGTACCGAGATGGCACAACCGATGTAACGCGAACTGTTTTAATCGGGGCAGCACATCTTGCAACGGCAGAAATTCGCGATCGTTTTACCCGGGTGCTGAAAGGGCATATTGCCATTGCTTTGGCCCGGTTCCCTCAAGGAACATCGGGAGGTCAGCTTGATGCCTTGGCCCGGGCACCCTTATGGGAAGTTGGCCTCGACTATGATCATGGTACAGGACATGGTGTGGGAAGCTACTTGAGCGTTCACGAGGGCCCCCACCGGATAGCCAAGAATACTGCGCCCGTGCCTTTAGAGGCCGGCATGATTGTTTCCAATGAGCCCGGATACTACAAGGAAGGCGCCTACGGAATACGAATTGAAAATCTTGTGACGGTGCTCCCGGTTACCGTTGAGGGGGGTGAGCGTCCTCTTCTGGGCTTCGAAACCCTTACTATCGCCCCCATTGATCAAGCCCTAATCGAGCCCAAGCTTCTCTCCGTGGCCGAGAAAAACTGGCTCAATACATACCATTTACGGGTTAGGCACGACTTAACCCCGTTAGTTGATCCCGAAACAGCGCAATGGCTTGAACAGGTGACTCAGCCTATTTCCTAACCTCGGCGTTTTCTGAATTGCTGCAATGCCGCTTGTGCCTTGCCGACGGGGCAGAATTCCGCTACCAAGACGCCGTTTTGCACTGCGAAGACAGCAAGCACAGGATTGCCCTTAGGGCTCCTTCAAGGGGAAAAATATGGCACGCAAAAAAATTGCATTAGTCGGCGCCGGCAATATCGGTGGGACATTGGCACATCTGATTGGCTTGAAAGAGCTTGGCGATGTTATCCTTGTCGACGTTGTTGAGGGCATCCCTCAAGGCAAAGCCCTTGATATCGCACAAAGCACACCCGTTGAGGGCACAGATACTCACTACATCGGCTCTAATGATTACGGCGCGATGAAAAATGCGGACGTAGTCATTGTCACAGCTGGCGTTGCACGCAAGCCTGGGATGAGTCGCGATGACCTTATCGGAATCAATACATCGATTATTCAAAAAGTTGGTGAAGCCATTAAAGCAAACTGCCCCAAATCTTTTGCTATCTGCATTACTAACCCTTTGGATGCCATGGTTGGCGTTTTACGCAAAACCTCAGGATTGAAGCCTGAAATGTGTGTCGGCATGGCGGGCGTTCTTGACTCTGCGCGCTTTCGTTATTTTCTCGCCGAAGAATTTAAAGTTTCGGTCGAAGACGTAACCGCATTCGTGTTAGGCGGTCATGGCGATACTATGGTGCCGTTGATTAGATATTCTACAGTCGCAGGCATCCCCGTTCCTGATCTTATTAAAATGGGATGGTCAACCGCTGAACGGATCGAAAAAATTGTTCAGCGCACCCGTGATGGAGGGGCCGAAATCGTTGCTCTTCTCAAAGCTGGCTCTGCATTTTATGCGCCAGCAGCGTCGGCAATTGATATGGCTGAATCTTATCTTAAGGATAAGAAGCGTCTTCTTCCGTGCGCAGCCTATCTGACAGGACAGTACGGCGTTAAAGATCTTTACGTTGGCGTGCCCGTTGTTCTGGGTGGCAATGGTATCGAGCGGATCGTTGAGATCAATTTTACAAACGATGAAAAAGCGATGTTCGACAAATCAGTTGCTGCAGTGCGCGGGCTTGTCGATGCAACTGAAAAACTCTTGACTAAGGCAAGCTAGAAGCTACCGCATTAACGTGGGGAATTTTTTATGAATATCCATGAATACCAAGCCAAAATCCTATTGGCGAAATATGGTGTCGCCGTTCCCAAAGGCGGCGTTGCGTACACCCCAGAAGAAGCGGTGGAGATTGCCAACTCTCTTCCGGGTCCAGTATGGGTGGTGAAATCGCAAATTCATGCCGGTGGTCGTGGAGCCGGACGATTCAAAAACGACCCTCAGGGTAAAGGCGGCGTCCGAGTTGTAAAATCTAAAGACGACGTCAAAGCCGCAGCCAAAGCTATGTTGGGTCAGGTTCTCGTCACCAAACAAACCGGCGCCGAGGGCCGGGAAGTGAAACGCATTTACGTTGAGAATGGCTGCGATATTAAACGTGAACTTTATCTTTCGCTTCTTGTTGATCGCCATTCCGGCCGCATTATCATTATGGCATCCACTGAAGGCGGCATGGAAATCGAAGAAGTTGCCGAAAAACACCCTGAGAAAATTGTTCGCGTCGTCGTTGATCCAACTGTTGGCTTAAGTGGGTTTTACGCGCGTAAAATCGCCTTCGGATTAGGCCTTGACGGAAAGCAGATTAGTTCAGCGACACAGTTCCTAACCGCCATGTATAAAGCCTTCTGCGATCTAGATGCCTCGATGGTGGAGATCAATCCGCTTGTGGTGACTGGTGCAGGCGAGGTAATCGCTCTCGATGCCAAGATGAACTTTGATGACAATGCTCTGTTCCGACATAAAGATGTTGAAGCCATGCGGGACGAAGACGAAGAAGACCCCATGGAGTTGGAAGCATCCAAGCATTCCTTAAATTATATCAAGCTGGATGGATCGATCGGCTGTATGGTTAATGGTGCCGGACTGGCCATGGCCACCATGGATATCATCCAGCTAAAAGGCGGATCGCCTGCAAACTTTTTGGATGTTGGCGGCGGCGCAACAAAAGAACGAGTCACAGCTGCGTTCAAGATTATCCTTTCCGATTCCAACGTCGAAGGAATTCTTGTGAATATTTTTGGCGGCATTATGCGATGCGATGTTATTGCTGAGGGCGTCATTGCAGCGGCGCGTGAAGTTTCGCTTCATGTGCCTTTGGTTGTTCGCCTTGAAGGCACGAATGTCGAGCTTGGCAAAAAACTCATGGCTGACTCTGGCCTTCCCATCATTCCAGCGGATAATCTAGCGGATGCTGCAGAGAAAATTGTCAAAGCCGTAAAGGAGGCTGCGTAATGGCCGTATTGGTCGATAAAAACACCAAGGTTATCTGCCAAGGCTTTACCGGCGCCCAGGGCACTTTTCACTCGGAACAAGCCATTGCTTACGGGACAAAAATGGTCGGCGGGGTAACGCCGGGCAAAGGGAAAACAAAGCACCTTGATCTCCCCGTATTTGATACCGTGGCTGAGGCCGTTGAAAAAACTGGCGCTGATGCTTCCGTTATTTATGTGCCGCCACCTTTTGCGGCCGACGCCATTCTTGAGGCGGTCGACGCCGAAATAAAGTTGGTAGTTTGTATTACCGAAGGGATACCTGTTTTAGATATGGTGAAGGTCAAGCGCGCGCTTGCTGGCTCAGCAACGCGTCTCATTGGGCCAAACTGCCCAGGCGTTATCACCCCTGGTGAATGTAAAATTGGCATTATGCCTGGCCACATCCATAAACGCGGCAAGATCGGTGTTGTCAGTCGCTCAGGCACCCTCACTTATGAAGCTGTTCACCAAACGACAGCTGCAGGCCTTGGCCAGACGACATGCATCGGCATTGGGGGTGACCCTGTCAATGGCACTAATTTCATTGATTGCCTGGAGATGTTTCTCGGTGACAACGAAACCCAAGGCATTATTATGATCGGTGAAATTGGCGGTACCGCTGAAGAGGAAGCTGCTGCCTTTTTCAAAGCCCAAAAGAAGAAAAAGCCCATTGTTGGCTTTATTGCTGGCCGTACAGCCCCCCCGGGTAAACGTATGGGACATGCCGGCGCCATTATCTCTGGTGGCCAAGGGACTGCCGATTCTAAGCTAGAAGCTATGCGGTCCGCCGGTTTTATGATCTCGGAATCCCCTTCGGCATTAGGCTCAACAATGGTCGCAGCTCTTAAGGGGTAGAACCTAATCCATTATGCTATATATACCGATAGGGGATCCGGCCTGCTTAGGCTAGGGGTCTGAAGGTTTACAAGGGAGCACGGCCAAAAAGGCCTGCGCAAAGACCATATGGCATCGTTAGAAGCATCCTCCTTTCTTTCGGGTTATAACGCCGACTTTATTGCGGAACTCTATGCAAAATGGCTAAAGAACCCGGAATCTGTAGAAGGAAGCTGGCAAAGCTTCTTTCAAGATTTGGGAACAGACGCTTCCGCCGTTTTAGAGGAAATGAAGGGCGCAAGCTGGGCGCCTCGCAACAATTACTTCTCTGCTATAGATGCCGCCCATAGTGGCGGTTCCTCTGAAGACCAATCCTCTCGATCCCGCACGGGTCAGCCCGCCTTTCGCAGTAATGAAGTTCGTCAAGCTGCCCTGGACTCTATCCGAGCGCTTATTTTAATCAGAACCTACCGGATCCGTGGCCATCTCCACGCCAATCTTGACCCACTCGGTCTTGAAAACAAAAAGACCCATGTTGAGCTGGATCCAGCAACCTATGGATTTGGCCCCGACGACTGGGATCATCCCATTTTTATCAATAATTATCTGGGGTTTGAATCAGCAACTTTACGTGAAATCGTCACGATCTGTCAGGAAACTTACTGCGGTTCGATTGGCATTGAATATATGCATGTGCAAGAGCCCACAGAAAAGGCTTGGTTGCAAGAGCGCATGGAAGGCATTCGCAACCGTACTGACTTCACTGATCTTGGTAAGCGCACAATTCTTGAACGTCTGGTTCAAGCCGATATTTTTGAAACTTTCCTCGATAAGAAATTTACCGGCACTAAGCGATTTGGGCTTGATGGCGGCGATTCTCTCGTTCCCTTAATTGAGCAACTTTTTAAGCGCGGCGCTCAGCTCGGCATACAAGAAGTCGTCTTAGGTATGGCGCACCGGGGACGATTAAATGTTCTCGGCAACATTATGCGCAAACCCTATCGCGCTATTTTCTCGGAGTTCCGCGGCGTATCAGCCAATCCAGACGATATCCAAGGCTCGGGCGATGTGAAATACCACCTGGGCACATCGGCCGATCGTGAGTTTGACGGTAAGATTGTCCACCTTTCCTTAACAGCAAACCCTAGCCATCTGGAAGCAGTAAATACGGTAGTTCTCGGCAAAGTCCGTGCCAAGCAAAAGCAGCGTGGTGATGCTGCCCGAGATCAAGTCGTTGGTCTTCTTCTTCACGGGGATGCCGCATTTATCGGTCAGGGTATCGTTGCCGAAACCTTTCTTACATCACAATTGCGCGGTTATCGCACAGGTGGCGCAATTCATGTTGTTATTAATAATCAAATAGGCTTCACAACATCACCGGCCCATTCTCGGTCATCGCCTTATTGTTCCGATATGGCGAAGATGATTGATGCCCCAGTATTCCATGTGAATGGGGATGATCCTGAGGCTTGCGTTCATACAGCTCGCATTGCGATCGAGTATCGCCAAAAGTTCAAGAAAGACGTCGTGATTGACATGTGGTGCTATCGCCGCCACGGCCACAACGAAGTTGATGAACCTTCCTTTACTCAACCCCTCATGTATAAAAAAATCGCCACCCAGCCACGGGTACGCGAAATCTACGCAAAAAAACTTGAGGACGAAGGAACAATCGAGCCCGGCGCTGGTGCGGCCATTACTCAAGAGTTCCAAAAATATTTAGAGGAAGAATTCGAAGCCTCAACTTCGTACCGACCCAACAAAGCCGATTGGTTTGAAGGCAAGTGGGCCGGCCTGGGCATCGCCCAAGGTGATGAGCGGCGCGGCGAAACTTCAGTTGATATGGATCTTCTTCGGGAAGTTGGCCACGCTATTTCTCAAACTCCACAAAATTTTAAGGCTCATCCAAAAATCGTTCGCCAACTTCAAGCTAAGCGAAAAATGATCGAAGACGGCGAAGGTATTGATTGGACGACTGCCGAAGCTTTATCTTTCGGAACTCTTTTGTGTGAATCGACAACGGTTCGACTGTCAGGTGAAGATAGTCAACGAGGCACTTTTAGTCAGCGCCACGCCGTCTTGATCGATCAAGAAACCGAAGCGAACCACATTCCTCTCAATCATATCCGTTTTGGCCAGGCGCCCTTTGAGGTTATCGACAGTCCACTCTCCGAATTCGGCGTACTGGGATACGAATATGGATATGCCTTAGCCGAGCCTCATGCCCTTGTTCTCTGGGAAGCTCAATTTGGTGATTTTGCCAACGGGGCCCAAGTTATTATCGATCAGTTCATCGCCTCTGGAGAGTCAAAATGGCTGCGGATGTGCGGCCTTGTTATGCTATTGCCTCACGGATACGAAGGCCAGGGCCCTGAACACAGTTCAGCCCGACTTGAGCGGTATTTACAACTCTGTGGCGAAGATAATTTGCAGGTTTGCAACATTACAACGCCTGCCAATTATTTTCACGTCTTGCGACGACAGATCCGCCGCAATTTCCGCAAACCGCTTATTCAGATGACACCGAAATCACTGTTGCGGCATAAGCGCTGCGTATCGCGTTTAGTTGATTTTGGGCCCGGCACAAGCTTTCACCGCGTTTTGCACGATGATGCTGAAGGCAGCAATGCGTTAGCAAAAGATGACGCAATACGCCGCGTTCTTCTATGTTCTGGCAAGATCTATTATGATCTACTCGAGGAGCGAGAAAACCAAAAGATCAGCGATATTTATCTTATGCGCCTGGAACAAATTTATCCATTTCCGCATAAATCTTTGGTTCGCGAGCTATCCCGGTTTCCCAATGCAGAAATTATCTGGTGCCAAGAAGAGCCGCAAAATGCTGGCGCATGGTTTTTCGTAGATCGACGTATCGAAAATGTGTTGGAAGAAATCGACCATAAATCTCGACGCCCAAAATATATAGGACGCCCCGAAGCTGCATCTCCGGCAACGGGAAGCCACAAGCGCCATGTTGCAGAGCAAGCTGCCTTATTTGAGGCTGCTTTTGCAGCGGCACGGCCTGTTACCAAACCAACTATCGTGACGTCGCCTACAACTTTGGCGAAACAAAGGAAGGTATAATTTATGGCTGTTGAAATACGTGTCCCCCAACTGGGTGAAAGCGTTAGCGAAGCCACTGTCGCCAAATGGTTCAAAAAAGTAGGGGAAGCCATAGCTGCGGATGAACCCTTAGTTGAACTAGAAACCGATAAGGTAACAGTAGAGGTGCCCGCACCTTCGGCAGGTGTTTTAACCGCCATTTCAGCTGCGACAGGCTCTGAGGTTTCAGTGGGTGCCGTTTTGGGTACGGTCGACCCAAAAGGAACAGCCTCAGCGCCCAGCAAAACTCCCGCTAAATCTTCTGCATCTAATGGGAGCCAGCAATCCCCTGCACCAGCAGTATCCAAGGTTACACCGCCGACCGCCTCGGCAAAGACCTCACCTTCAAGCACAACCATTGCCCCTTCAGTACGGCGAATTGCGGATGAAAATAATCTAGACCCTGCATCAATCCCTCCCACAGGACCCAAAGGAAATATAACTAAGGGTGATGCGCTTGCTCAGGTCGCATCCAAAGGGGCTGGATCGGCACCGATATCCTCGCGGGAGACGCGTCCATCTCAACCTCTTGCGCCACGGGCCGACCATCCACAAGAAGAGCGCGTCCGGATGAGCAAACTCCGACAGAAAATTGCTCAACGCCTCAAAGAAGCGCAAAACACTGCAGCCATTCTGACGACATTTAATGAAGTTGATATGACGGCCGTTATGGCGTTACGGAATCAATTCAAGGACAATTTTGAAAAAAAACATGGCGTCAAGCTCGGCTTCATGAGTTTTTTTGTTAAAGCCGCCATCACCGTATTGAAAGAACTGCCTTCGGTTAATGCGGAAATCCATGGCGATGAGATTATCTACAAGAATTACTATGACATCGGGGTTGCCGTCAGTACACCTCAAGGCCTGGTCGTCCCTGTTCTTAGAAGCGCAGACCAGCTTTCTTTTGCTGCTATAGAAGGCGCTATCAATGATCTGGGCAAAAGAGCTCGCGATGGCCAGCTTTCCATTCCTGAATTAACCGGCGGCACCTTTACCATTACTAATGGCGGGGTGTTTGGGTCACTAATGTCGACGCCCATTCTAAATCCACCGCAATCCGGTATATTAGGAATGCATAAGATTCAGAATCGGCCGGTCGCCATTGAAGACAAAATTGAAATACGGCCTATGATGTATTTAGCTTTAAGCTACGATCATCGCATCATTGACGGTCGTGAAGCGGTTACCTTCTTGGTTCGCATCAAAGAATTGGTTGAGAATCCACAACGACTGCTACTTGATATATAGGACAGGAGACAGGGAAATGGTTTTATGGATCATCCTTGGAGTGGCACTCGTCCTCTTTGCCATTTCCTATGGATGGTACGCCTCTATCATCACTTATCGCAATCGGGCCCAAGAAGCCTTAGGATCTGTAGACGTTCATTTGCGACAACGCCACGATCTCCTGCCAAACATTCTGACGATTGCACAGAAATTCATGCAGCATGAGCGGGAATTACTAGCAAAGATTGCTGAGCTCCGCGCAGCAGCAACCGCCCCCTATCGAAAAGAAGATCCTAAATCTGTCGCCGCGCACTTACAAAATGAAGGTGCGCTGACTGCCGCCATGGGCCGGCTCTTCGCTGTTGCTGAAAGTAACCCAGACCTAAAATCCCAAGAGCCGATTGTCAGAGCTCAGGAAACATTCGAGGAGGTTGAAGGCCACATTGCGGCAGCCCGTCGCTTTTATAATTCTGCCGTCACTCAATTAAACAATTCTGTACAGATTTTTCCCGGGTCTATACTTGCGGGAATTGCCGGGGTACAAACCCTGCCTTTTTATGAAGAAACTGACAGCGTCGTTCGGGCACCCATCGATGCCGCTACTTATTTGAAATAGTCCACTGCCGTGTCGACTTATCTGTTGAGTGCTTAATTCTATAAAACTTATGCTGCTTTTGCGCCTCATAAGGAGCAAAGTCATTTAATGATCGATCAAAAAGATATCACTGCCTTTTACCAAAGCCGTATTGAACCGCGCTTTCTAACGCTCGAGCCGCAACGACGCCGGACTGCCAAGATTCGTATTTTTATTATTCTGCTTTCTGCCTTGGCTTTGAGTGCCTTCATCGCTGTCTGTTATTATGCTCCACCCTATATCGAACTGGCAGGAGGCATCGGCATTGTCTATGCCATAGCGGCTATTGGCTGTTACGAACTTGCTGGAGCCAGTTTCGAAAAGAAACTTAAATCCTTTCTTTTATCCGAGATCACTGGTTTTCTTGGGATAGAACAAGGAGAGCGAGTTTCAGGGACTCCCCTCTCGCTCCAAAGTTTTCAACGTTACGGCATTCTTCCTTCGGGCAATCAACAATCCATTACAGATCACTTTCATGGCAGGAAAGAGGAAGTTGAAATTGATATTGCTGATGCCTTGATAAGACACAAAACACAAACACGTAACAAAGACGGACGAACTGAAACTACGATCACGACCTTTTTTCAAGGACCTATATTTCGTTTTTCCTACAATCGACCTATTAAGGGACACGTTATCTTAGTTAAGGATAGCGGGCGTATCGTCAATTTTCTTACCAAAAACACCTTTCCGGGCGAACGGGTTACCTTAGAAAACACCGAGTTTGAGTCACGGTTTGAAATTTATGCAACTGACCAAGTGGAAGCGCGCTATGTATTAACACCACGTTATATGGAACGGCTTCTTGAGCTCTCTTCTTATATAAAAGACAAATCCTTTGGCATCGCCTTTAGTAACGGCTTTGCATATCTGACTCTTGATGTCAGAGCTGATTGGTTCGAGCCAGGTTCACTTTATATGAAGCTCACTGATCAACGGCGGGTAGAAAATCTTATCGAACAACTAAATTTTGGATTCGAAGTTGCAAAAATCCTTAATCTCAGCGCAAAAAGCCACGCATAGACTTTAAGTTGACTAGAAATCGTAAATTCTGGAGATACTGCAACTATTCATAAACAATCTAAAGACCTTCCAGCATTTACACCAAACTTGGGTTTAATATGTTCTATAAGCTCTTGCAGCCTATCGTGTGGCGGGTTAAGCCTAGGCGCAGGATAATCAAGGATAAGGTCTATGGCAGATACAGTTTACGATGTCATTGTAGTCGGAGGAGGACCTGGGGGCTATGTTGCCGCAATTCGTGCGGCACAACTGGGCCTAAAGACTGCCTGTGTTGAAAAACGCGGCGCTTTGGGCGGCACCTGTCTCAACGTCGGCTGTATTCCTTCAAAAGCTTTATTGCATTCCTCGGAAAAATATAACGAAGCCACCAAGCATCTAGCTATTCATGGCGTCGACGTTAAAGAGGTTACGCTAAATCTTGGCGCCATGATGGGCAGAAAAACTAAGGTCGTCGAAGGATTGACCAAAGGAATAGAACTGCTCTTTCGCAAACATAAGATTGATTACATAAAAGGCGCGGGAACTCTAACAAAAGCGCCGAGTAACTCCAGTCCCGGTACAGTAGAAGTGGGCAGTACTTCTTACAATACCAAGAACATCATTATCGCTACCGGCTCAACTCACGTCGATCTACCAGGCATAAAAGTTGATGAAAAGGTTATTGTTTCATCGACTGGCGCTTTATCTTTATCTAAAGTTCCTAAGCACCTAGTAGTAATTGGCGGTGGATACATTGGGCTTGAAATGGGATCGGTGTGGCGCCGACTTGGGGCCGAAGTTACTGTCGTTGAGTTTCTAGATCGTATTGTTCCCGGCATGGATGGCGAAGTAGGAAAAACTTTTCACCGTCTTCTTGAACGCCAAGGCTTCAAGTTTAGACTTGGTATGAAGGTTACAGAAGCCAAAACGACAAAATCTGGTGTAACTCTTTCACTTGTTCCCGCAGCCGATGGTAAAGAGGAAACGCTAGAATGCGATATCGTTCTTGTTGCCGTAGGTAGGCGCCCCTACACTCAGGATCTTGGTCTTGAAAAGGTCGGCGTTACCACCGACAAGCGCGGAATGATTGAAATTTCCGACAATTTTCAAACAAGCGTTCCCGGCATCTATGCTATTGGCGATGTTGTTCGAGGACCAATGTTGGCTCATAAAGCTGAGGAAGAAGGCGTTGCGGTTGCAGAGCTTATCGCTGGTCATGCCGCACACCTGGATTACAATGCCATCCCCGGTATTGTTTATACCTCACCCGAGGTTGCTGCCGTGGGCCAAACTGAAGAACAGCTTAAAGCATCCGGGATCGCCTATAAGGTTGGGAAGTTTCCATTCCTTGCAAATAGTCGCGCACGTAGCAACGACACTGCGGATGGCTTTGTTAAAATATTGGCAGATGCCACAACCGATCAGATTTTGGGCGCTCATATTATCGGGCATGAAGCAGGGACAATGATTGCCGAAATTGTCGCTGTGATGGCTTTCGGTGGCTCAGCTGAAGATGTTGCGCGGACTTGTCACGGCCATCCGACGCTAAATGAAGCCATCAAAGAGGCTGCCCTGGCCGTGGACGGACGGCCCATTCACATCTAAGCCTTTTGGGCGCGCGGATGTGCTTTGGAATAAACCTCCATCAGCGCCTCTGTATCTACTGCCGTGTAACGTTGTGTAGTGCTGAGGGAGGCATGACCAAGTAGTTCTTGGATGGTCCGTAAATCTCCCCCAGCGCTGAGAAGATGCGTCGCAAAACTATGCCTTAAGGCATGAGGCGTTGCGGTTTCGGGCAAACCCAGCGTTCTTCGTAACAGCCGAACTTCCCGCTGAACCACTCCCGCTGCTAGTCTTTCGCCTTGCTCCCCATAGAACAACGGACCACCGCCTGGCTCATTTGGGCGTTCTTTATAAGGACAAGCCGCTATATAGGCCTCTATTGCCGAGATAATGGCTGGAAGCATAGGAACAAGTCGTTCTTTATTGCCTTTACCCCGAATAACTATTGTATCGCTTAACGGCCGATTATTTCGGTTAAGCTGTAACGCCTCACTAATCCGTAACCCGCCCCCATACAGCAACGTCAAAACGGCTATATTACGAAGCTTAATCCACTGAGGTTTACTGCCCTGCCCTGCTTCATCAATAGTCTTAAAGGCATCAAGAGCCGCCAGTGGCTTAGGAACCGTATGGGGAACTTTGGGCGAGCGGATCACGCTTAATGCTTCTTTACTTGCCAATCCTTGACGCGCAAGCCAGGTATAAAAATTCCGCAATGCTGATAAAGCGCGGGCAGTCGATCGGCGTGCGCGTTGCTCACTGGCACGGCGGGCGAGCCAGGCACGAAAATCTGTCGGCTTTAAATTTTTAAGCTCGGCAAGGCTAACCGTACCCCCCCGATACTCTTGAAGAAAAAAAAGAAAATCGGCTATATCATTTTGATAGGCAGACAAACTATGGGTAGATGCCCTGCGTTCCTTGCCAAACCAACTCAGCCAAGCCTCGAATGCTGCCTTCAAATCTGGCGCCAAGCTGTCTAATGAAAACTGCGCGATTTTAAAGCTCCCGCTTTAGCAAACTAACAATCATAAGCTCTAACGATCTCGCCAAAAACACAAGAAGTTCGGTCGCCTGTCCTGGATTGAATTTTGTGGGGTTGCGTGAGCCAAGGGCAAGTAAGGCCGGCGGGGTTTCTGAGCCTATATTTAAGCGCACTAACGCGTAAGAGCGAACAAGATCTGCCGCAGAGTCAAATATTTCAATGCTGCCGGCACGATCGGCTGCCAAAATACAGTCGCGCGTGCCACCTTGGAAAATACGCGTGATGACTCCAGGCTCTAATAAGCGTAGCCCTTTAGGGGTGCTATAAACGCGCTCAGTATCACGCTCAACTGCCAAAGCAATTGCATCAAGATCCAAGAGAACCATTAGATCAGTTCCCACAATCTGCATCAAATTCTCAAGGCTAGTCGCTGCCAACATCGCAAGAATGCAATTATGAACTCGTTGTTGAATAGCTAAATTAGAACGGCCTGTTGCCAATATTCCCTTTTGGCCCGCTTTGAGGCGATCTACCTCACTTCGTAATTTTTCAACAATGAATTGGGATAGATCCACAATGCCAGTGTTTTGGTGGCGCGGCGCTGGCGTAACTGTTTCAATAGCGCGTAAAAGGCTTTCTGGATGCCGCTCAAAGAATTCAGGGCGTTCAGCCAAATAGGCGACTACCTGCTCTTCGGTAATCTCTATGGATTCAGGTCGCTTATTATCGGGTGCCTTTGCCACGAAGCTTTCCCTTTCACAAAATAGATTGACCCGTTTTACCCCAGTCGGCCAAGAAAGCCGCCAGACCTTTATCGGTAAGGGGGTGTTGCACCATTTGCTTCAAAACCGCCGGAGGCAGTGTAGCTACATGAGCCCCCATACGGGCAGCAGCAACAACATGTTGAGGCCCGCGAACTGAGGCGACAAGAACTTCGGTGTGAAAATCGGAATAGTTACTGTAGATCTCGACAATTTCTTCGATCAGAGCTAAGCCATCCGTTCCGACATCATCTAAACGGCCAACAAAGGGTGAGACGAAAGCAGCCCCTGCTTTTGCAGCCAGTATCGCTTGCGCAGCAGAAAAGCAAAGAGTGACATTAACCAAAGTTCCCGCATCACTAAGCTGACGGCATACCCGCAAGCCATCAGTGGTTAGGGGCACCTTAACTGCAACATTCTTGGCCAACTTGGCAAGCTTCCGCCCTTCAGCCAGCATAGTGTCGTAATCCGTTGCCGTTACTTCAGCGCTCACAGGACCAGAAACTATCTCGCAAATTTCACGAATGGTGTCCAGAAAAGGCCGGCCTGCCTTGGCAATCAAAGTTGGATTGGTTGTTACACCATCCACAAATCCTGTTGATGCTAGGGTACGTATTTCTTGCGTATCTGCCGAGTCGATAAAAAATTTCATAGCCGTACCTATGGGAGAACCCAATTATGTCTTTGTATCAAAGACATTCTACCTTACTTAGACCAATACGGCAAAATAACTATCAGCAAGTTTGATAGTCAAAAGTAGTTAAGGCCTTGACAAGCTACCCGGACCGAATAAAGCGAGGTCGTTGCCGTAATAAAGAGACGGTCTCTTTGCGGGCCGCCAAAACATAAGTTGGCAACCTTTTCTGGAATTAAAATCTTACCCATCAATTCGCCAGATGGCGAATAACAATGAACACCGTCCCAAGCACTCGTCCAAATATTACCCTCACTATCTAGGCGAAATCCATCAGCAAGACCGGGAGATATTTCAGCAAATACCGAACCTCTGGATAAACTGTTATCCGGTGCGACGTTAAAAACTCGGATATGGTGCGGTCCCGCTGGATCATGGGAATACCCCGTATCTGACACATACAGCAAGTCTTCATCCGGAGAGAAAGCAATGCCGTTTGGCTTGTCGAAATCATCAGCAACTATATGCAGTTTACCCAAAGAATCTAAACAATAAACATGACAGCCACTTTGCTCCATATCAGCCTTGTAACCTTCATAATCAGTCAGAATTCCATAAGGCGGATCGGTAAACCAAACTGTATTATCAGATTTTACAACTACATCGTTGGGCGAATTAAGCTTTTTGCCCTGATATAAATTAGCCAGAATCGTAATTTTTCCATCACTTTCGGTTCGTGTTACGCGTCGCGCCCCATGCTCACAGGTAACAAGCCGACCCTGCCTATCTCTGGTATTTCCGTTGCTGAAGTTAGCTGGCTTCCGGAAATCAGAAACGCCTTCTTTCTCGCTCCACCGGAGCATTCGATTATTAGGTATATCACTCCAAAGAAGACATTCATTTTCTGCAAAATAAACTGGCCCTTCAGCCCAAAGCATACCTGTATAAAGCCGCTCAACCTTCGCATTTACATTAATTAGCGTGCTAAATTTTGGATCTAAAATATCATAGCAATATGTCATGGAATCCATCCATTTCGGGGCTAATTGGCTTAAAACATAGCTCTCTAAAGAGGCGCTGTCTTATAGAGAATTGAAAAGTATTGAGTTTTTATATAGGGATAATCGCCCCCGCCTCTTTTATACTCCCTCAATGTCCTCACCTTCACGGATCAGCGTTCTTCTCCCGCTTCCTTTAGCCGGCTATTATGACTACCGGATACCCGCGGGAATGGAATATGCGCCTGGCGCTATTATTGAAGTCCCATTTGGGGGGCGCTCTGCCATAGGTGTCGTCTGGGGAGCAGGCGAAGGTGTCCTTGCGGACAGTAAATTAAAGCCCGCCGGCGCGGCACTTCCCTTAACACCAATGACGCCTATTTTACGCCAATTTATCGACCGAGTAGCTGCTTATACATTGTCGCCGCCAGGTGCTGTGCTTCGCATGGCGTTGAGCTCGCCAAAATCTCTTTTGCCTGTCAGATCATCGGTTTCATATAAACTATCACCTGATAATAACCTTCCGGCCAAAAACCCAGCGCGGCTCCGCGTTGCACGCTTGTTGTCCGATGGAACGGCAAGATCGGCGACAGAAATTGCGCAAACTCTAGGCTGCAGCACCAGCCTTATTAAAGCTATGGTAAAATCTAATGAGATCATTTCCCTTCCAGTAGAACCACCATCACCCTTTCTTAAACCTTTTGTTGCATCACACATTATCTTCTCAGCTGCGCAAACCTCTGCAGCAACAGCACTTCAGCAAACCATGCAAGAAGATGCTTTTTCAGCCACCCTTCTTGAGGGCGTAACTGGATCAGGAAAAACAGAAGTTTATTATGAAGCCATAGCCGCTGCGGTTGCTCAGGGTCGCCAGTCTCTTGTGTTACTGCCGGAAATTGCCTTAACCGCACAATGGCTAGATCGTTTTGTCGCACATTTTGGTGTTCGCCCAGCGATCTGGCACTCCGATCTAAGTCCGGCGCAACGCCGTATAACATGGCGCGCCGTCGCCGACGGCAAAGCACCTGTTGTGATTGGCGCGAGATCAGCCTTGTTTCTACCCTTTTC
>Ga0075163_10003153_pt1 | contig 22224 bp, 10 predicted proteins | sample JI1023141ADNA_FD_71478 | JGI IMG/M metagenome (GOLD analysis project Ga0075163, IMG submission 71478) | Wastewater effluent complex algal communities from Wisconsin, to seasonally profile nutrient transformation and Carbon sequestration -... | ecosystem: Engineered > WWTP > Effluent > Algae... | reverse complement strand
GCCATTGTGCCCTCCCGGGGCCCCTGCAAGCGTGGATCAATTCAAGCCACCTCAGGAATCCCCACAGCCAGAAAGGCCAGTCTCGGACCCCCAAGCAGCTACCTGGACAATATTGCGAGTGCAGGCGGGGGGGCACGTTTCTTTTTTGAGAACGGGGATTTAGGAATCGGGGATCAAGCGACGATCCACGGTATTCGGTGATCGGGGGCTCGGCGTGATTGTGAATGTTGGCGGCATAAATCAAATGGCGATACGGTCACTTGTCGGGCTTTTTACGGATATGCTTGACCTGATAAATTGTAATTGATGTAATTAATCGAAGCTGGCGGAATTAGCTGCTCCGGGTTCTATCTTTCTGGAGCGTTGCATTTCTCGCTGAGCGCTCATGTGCGCACACCGGCATAAACGAACAAATGTCGGATGCTGTCATGCTGGTTGAGTTTGTTGATATGCTGAATAGCTTGATAAGATAGAACAATAAGCTGGCGGATAAATAACCGCAAGGAAGAGTCACCCATGCCTAGAACAAGTAAATTCGTAAACCTTTCGCTGTGCATCGCTCTCGCTGCTCCCCTTGGCACGCTCGCCTCGTGCGAGCAGCCGGGGGGAGGGGCGACCGCCAGTCCTGCGGCAGAAGCGGTTGATACCCGGGCGCAGGGCCTAACCTACACAGTTTCCTACAAGTTGGGCACCTATAGCACCCTTATGAAGCTATATCCGGATTTCACCTGGGTGCCGGCTCCGGTTTATACGGATTATTATCGCGCACTCCTCAAGACGATATACAGCTTTACTGCCTCATCGCTCCAGCGTGACAATATCGCATATAGCAACCTCAATGTGTCCCCGAGTCCAGGCTTGGGACTTATCATCGTCAGCTTTGATACCTCGGATCCCAGCGCGGCGGCCTACGCCACCGTGCACCCGAACTTCTTCAACTCGGCGCACGCCGGCCAAGCTCTGGTCGGTGTGAACTACTGCAAGAGCGTCAGCGGCTGCTGGGACAACTCGAACCCCATGCCCAACTCGCAGCCGTGGAGCATGTTCCTGCCGCTGGGCCTGGCCATGGTGAACCAGCCGGTGCTGCTGTTCCTGGACTACCCGCCTGCGATCTCGCTCATGCAGAAGGACTATCTGAACAACTTCACCATGCAGCGCTGGAACCGCGTCAACGCGTCGGCCGGAGCGCTCAACAGCAACCTCTACTCGACCATCGTCGACTCGCGCCCCATCGGCGCGCCGGGCAGCGGGCAGACCAGCACCCTGCCAAACGCCACGACGTACTTCAACAGCCTGCTCGGCCCCGGCGGATACTACCTGAACCCGATGCTTCAGCTGCTGTCCGATACCCCCAACAACACCAACCCCGACCACACGGCGCCCATTGTCGCGCTGGGCACGCCGGCGCGCGAGACCTGGGGCAAGATCATCAACTATCAGGGCACCGGCGCAACGCCTCCCGTGCCGTCGGTCGGCACCTTTGCATTTCCCGGGGCATCGAAGAAGACGGCCTGGATCGCCACCAACCACCCCGACGTGACCACGTACAACTGCTGCGCGCAGGACTCCTACTGCGGACCGATCGCTCCGCCGGCTCAGTGGTGCGGCGGCTCCAACGGCCAGGGGCAATACCCAAGCAACATGCTGTATCAGTGCGAGCAGCTGGACCTGACGGTCTCGTGCTGGGAGGTCGCCATGGGCCAGAACCACAGCCAGGATCCGCAGGTCGTGTGGAACAGCTGCTACAACCAGTGGTTCTCGCCCAACTCCAACAACGCCCATCAGATCTGCATCAACGCCAAGCTCGACAACAACAATCCCCAGGCGCGCTGTAGCAACTACAAGGCTGCCGACAACTACTGCTACGCCCACAGCGACAATCCCTGCGCCACGCTCGACTGCAACTGAGCCCCCGCCGCAAGCCCGCAGAACCCCTCGCGAATTATTTTTGACGCAGCGGCCGGACGGCCGGCATCAATATTCTGTCAGTTAAAACAAACTATCGTTTTTGACAGTCTAAACTCGGCCGCCGAGGCTGAAGGAGGGGTTCATGCGCCTGGGTCTCTTGTCTGTGTGTGTCCTGTCGGCATCGATCTTTACCGCCAGCTGCGGCAAAAAAGACGTGCCCACCATCCCCGAGGAGATCGTCGGCTCCTGCCGCTTCTACAACGGCTTTGCCCGCAGCGATCAGTGCAGCGACTACCACGGCAGCTGGACCCCGGAGAAGGCCAAGGAGGACTGCGACGGCTGGAGCGGCACGCTGACCATGGGCCAGGCCTGCAACCTCCCCGAGATACTGGGCTACTGCATCTTTGAAAAAGATGGGCTCTACCTGAGCACCAGCCTCCCCGGCAGCGATCCCGGCGAATGTAGCGGCGCGACGCGCGGCTGCGAGTTTTTCGGCGGCGGCGCCTTTGAGGCAAGCCCGGTCTGCGGCGGCGTGGATCCCGATCTGAGCCCCGGCATCACCGGCCCCGGCGTGTTCCAGCAGCCGGTGCGAACCTGCAAGGATCCCAAGGCCGGCGAGCCCGCGGGCCTGTCCCCCGGCGGCAAGGTCTGCACCTGGGAGATGATCTCGGGCGCAACCGAAGAGGGCCGCCACTTTGAGGACTACGCCAGCTGCGATCGCGTGCGCACGCAGCGTCCCTACTATCCGGTGCCGCCGGCTGCGAACTCGACGCGCGAAGATCCGCGCATGCAGGATCCCACGTATGTCGCCGAGCAGGGCTGGGTCAAGCAGCAGATCCAGGCGACGGCCTGCGGCTGCTGCCACAGCAGCTCGGCGCCTCGCGGTCCTTCAAACTGGTTCATCGACTCGCCGGGCAACTTCATCAACAGCTTCCTCGACACCGGCATCGCCATGGGCGCGGGCTGGATCCACTCGGTCGGATTTGGCGCCTATCCGGCGGCCGACAACAACGGCTTTTCGCGCTCCACACCGGCCGATCCGGCGCACACGATCTTTGTCACCACCGACGATGCGCGCATGCGTCGCTTCTTTGAAGCCGAGGCCGCGCTGCGCGGGCTGAAAAAGGAGCAGTACGAGGGCCAGGTTGCTGCCGGTCTGCTGGAAGATCAGCTGAAGTTCCGCCCCACGGCCTGCGTGCGCGGCGAAGGTGTGACCGCGGACGGCCGCGTGATCTGGCGGGGCGGCGGCGCGCGCTACATCTATGTTCTTGAGGCCTCGGCCATCTCGCCGACCGTGCCCCCGAACCTGGATGTGCCCGTGGGAACCAAGTGGCGCATCGATGTCCCCTCGGATGGCACGCCGGTGATGAGCGGCACGTTCACCTATGGCCAGGTGCCGGCAGGCCTGAGCCAGCGGGTGCCGGCCAGCGGACCGCCGCCGTCGCTGGTATCGGGTCAGCGCTACTACCTCTACGTCAGCGCCGACATCATCCAGCCCATCACCCGCTGCCTGTTCACCGCACCTTAACCGCGCTGCCGCACAGCTGAAGCCTGCTCAATTTGCGACTGACAGCGTAGAGTGGGAGGGCTTCATGCCCCGCAAGACCGGCGATCGCAACCGAGACTTCGAACAAAAGCGCGAACAGATTCTGGACTCGCTCCAGAAGCGCCTGCTCAGCGAGGACGCGCCGCGCATCACCATGAACGAGATGGCGATCGCGGCCGGCATCAGCCTCTCCTCGCTGCGCCACCACTTCGGCTCGCGCTCCGAGTTGATCGCGGCGCTGCTCGGTCGCTACGGTCTTATCGGGAAGCAGTATCACAAGCAGATCATGGTGCCGCCCAGCCAGCCGCTGCGCGAGTCGCTGCCGCTGCTCTTGAAGATGATCCTCATGGGGCTGCGGCACGGCGTGCTCGATATCCACGCGGTGGGACTGGCGGTGGGAATGCGCGACGCCATCGTCGGCCCCGCCTACTTGCAGCAGATCCTGGAGCCCACGCTGCGCGCGGTCGAGACGCGGCTGGAGCATCATGTGCAGAGCGGTGAGCTCCAGCCCTGCGACCTGCGGATCGCCGCACTGTCGCTGATCTCGCCGCTGCTGCTGGCCGCGATCCACCAGAACGGGCTGGGCGGACATGCGGTGCGGGCGCTGTCGCTCGACCAGCTCTGTGACGAGCTGGCGAGCCGCTTCATCCGCGCCTACTCCTGAACCGCCAAATCAGCGCGACTCCTTGCTGAGCTTTGGGCTCAGCAACTGCACCACAAACTCACTCACCTTCGCTGCTGCGCCGCGCAGGCCCTGCTCGGCCTGCTCCTGTTCCAGCGCCTGGCGCGCAGCGGCCTTGAAGGTCCACTTGGGCCGGTAGTGGATCTTTTTCCAATAGCGCCCATCGCGCGGCAAGAGGTCGCCGGTAAAGCCCAGCACAAGCTGGCGCGCCAGCGAAAAGTCGGCGCGCGTCACCAGCTTGAGCCACCAGGATGACAGCGACACGCTGAGAAACGGAACGCGCAGGCTCGGCACGCGCCGTCCGCGCAGGGCCGCAAGCCGCACCAGCAGCTCGCGCGCGCTCAGCACCTCAGGACCCGGGATGTCGTACCAGATGCTCTCGGGAAGTGGCAGCTCAAGCGCGCGCACCAGCGCGACCGTGACATCTTCGATCGCAATCGGACGCGTGCGCGACTCTGTCCACGCCGGCAGCAGCATGGCCGGAAGTCGCAGCGCCAGATCGCGCAGGATCTGCCAGGATGCGCTGCCGTTGCCGATGATCATGGAAGCGCGCAGCTCAAGCGTGGGCACACTGCCAGCTCTGAGGATCTCCCCGACCTCCAGACGACTCTTCAGGTGCTCGGAAGGCGTCTCGGTGGGTGCGACTCCGCCCAGATAGATGATGCGCTTTACGCCTGCGCGCGTCGCTGCCTCCGCGAAAAGCTGCGCAGCGCGGCGCTCCACTTCTGCGAAGTCGTGATGGCCGCCGCCCATTCCGTGGATCAGAAAATAGGCGGCATCCACTCCGGTCAGCGCCTTTTCGATATCATCCTTTTCGCTGACATCGCACCGAACCCATTCCACAGCGAGACCTGAAGATGCGTGGGCCAGATCCCTGGTTGCCGCGCGAACCTTGTGGCCAGCAGAGACGAGAGCGGGAAGCAGCGCCTGCCCCACAAACCCTGTGGCACCTGTCACGAGTATGGAGTGCATCTAAAAGGTATAGTCCCGCGCTGCGCGCCGGCGCGTACTTTTTGCAAAGGAATCTGCGCACGCTGCGCGCCGCTAGGAGTCTTCCGAGGTCGTGAGCGACCCTGCGCGCAATATCTGCGACAAGCGCAATCCACTGATCTGCGGGATCACGCCAGAGAGAACATGTCCAAGATCCAAGCTCAGGGATTTTCCCGGCGCAAGGCGCTGCTGGCCGCAAAGATATTAGGAATTATCGGGAATGGCTAAATTTATTAGCCTTCGCCAGCCTCGGCGCCAGCCAGGCCGCAGCCGCGGCCAGCAGCAGCCCGGCCAGCACATCCACTGCGTAGTGCATGCGCAGGTACATCGTAGAGATGATGAGCAGCACCGCCGGCGGTGTGATCAGCCAGGGCAGCGGCCGAAACAAGACTCGGTGGCGCCAGGCGTGAACGATGGCCAGCACCGCAGCCGCGGTATGCAGCGATGGAAATGCATCGTGCACCACCGCCTGCATCTGCGTCCAGTTGTGCAGCGCGAACTCGTAATAGCCCAGCGCCCCGCGCAGCGGCGCCGCATCGGGCAGAAAGCAGCGCGGCCCGCGCGCCGGCACCAGCAGGTAGCCCAGGTAGCCAACGCCCAGCACCAGCACGTGCGCCGTGAGCACGGCGCGAAACGCCTCGCGGTGGCGCATGCGACCGCCGGTAGTCGGGATGTAGACCGGCGCCGCCGCAGCCAGCGGCAGGATGAGGTACGAGGCATAGGCCAGCGCCAGGAGCTCGGTCAGCCAGGGGTTGTGCAGCGGCGCCATCAGCTCGCTCGGCGAGCCGCCAAACAGGCGCACGTCCGCAGCCAGCAGCTCGGCGTCGCGCACCCCCGGATGGAACAGCTGCGTGTAGGGACCGAGCTGCATGTACAGCGCCACCATGAGCGCGAGCGGCCACCACTCCTGCACGCCGCGCCACGCCGGACGGCGGCACAGCACGCAGGCGCTCACGCCCACCACCAGCGCGACCAGCGGCGCCTTCAGCCCCCGCAGCGCGACGTGCGGCGTGCCGCCCAGCAGCAGCACCAGCGCCGTCAGTCCCACCCCGCACCCCAGGGCCAGGGCGCCGTCGATTCCCATCTTTTCCAACCTGTGCTTCTGGGACATGTTCTCCTCGCGCCAGCTGCTTGAAAGCTAGAACGCCATCGGGCCGCGCACATGTGGGATGCGCAGCGCGCCACCGACCGGCGGCAGTGCCACTGGGATCAGCTGCTGGCCGTCGTAGCGCAGCCAGCAGAAGCGGCGATCCTCGGCCGCGACCGGTAGCTCGATGCGCAGCGCTGAGATCGCCGCAGGCTCTGCCGCTTCGATGTAGATCGTGCCCGCTGCTATCGGCAGCTGCATGCCTGAAGTGAGCGCGCTGCGCTGCGGGCGGTTCATGGTGTAGGGGAGTCCGCTCAGCAGGTGTCCGCTGCTGGCGTGCAGGCGCAGCGTTCGCGCGTCCGGGCGGCTGACCTCGATGTCGGCGCTGGCCAGCGTGAGCTGCTGCCAGCTCTTCTGGCCGAGGCGCGGCGCCAGCAGGTAGGGCGCGTACATCGCCACCGAAAACTCATCGGTGCCCAACAGCAGGTAGTGCGCGGCGCCTTCGCAGCCGTCAAGCGCAGAGCGGCTCAGCTGCTGCTCCGCAGTGGCGATGCGGCGCATGGCGAAGATCTGCGCGACTCGCGCGAGCGGGCCTAGCAGCAGCACGCCCACGGCAAGCGCAATGGCCGCGCTGGATGCGGGCCGCGGTGTGAGCGCAGCTGCAAACACGATCGAGAGGCCGATGCCCGGCACGAGCAGCACGCGCCCGCCCAGGATCGCCGCTGCTGCCGGGATTGCGCACAGCAGCGCCCCCACACCGAGGAAGTGAAGGATGCGCAGCTGCTCGGGATCCGCGGCCCGCGGCGAGCCCCGCAGCGCAGCCAGCGCGAGAAGAAGGCCCAGCGCTCCTGCGCCGCAGAGCAGCAGCTGGCGGCTGGAAAAGCTCCACAGTGTGCTCGGCGCTCCCAGCACCGCTTCGCCGATCAGACAGAGCAGCCGGCCGGGCAGGGCGGCCAGGAACTCACCGGTGTGATGCAGCGGATCGAGATAGGCGCCGGCCCCGGCCGTGCCGTATCCAGAGCGCGCGTACCACAGCACATAGGCAGCGCCCAGCGCAGCCGCAGCCGCGATGTGCAGGGCGCGCACCCGCCTGGTGTCACGAGCCGCAAGCAGCTCATAGGCCACCGCAAAGCCCAGGCCGCCGAGCGCGCCTTCTCCGCCGATCAGCGCCAGTGTCAGCACAGCGAGGCCGAGCCGCGCGGATCGAGACTGTCGGCGGCTGCGCACATACGCGCAGAGTCCCCACGCCACCAGCGCGGCCGAGACCGCAGCGTGCCGGGCCGCGACCCAGGCCACCGGTGAGCTGGTGTAGCTGGAGACTCCGTAGATGAGCCCCGCGAGCGCTGCCACCGATGGGCCAAACAGGATCCAGGCCAGAGCCGCAACCCCGGCGCAGGCCGCGAGCAGCCAGAGCAGGCCGTGCAGGTGTGCGAGCAGCGGCTGTCCCAAACTGTGGTCAAGCGCGAGCGTGAGGCTCGACAGCGGGCGAAAGAAGCAGGTGGTCAGCTGCGGGCTGCGCCACCAGGCCTCCCACCGCGAGCCGGCCAGGGCGTCGGGACCGCCCGCGAAGCAGTAAAGCTCGCCGGCGCCGCGCGGCAGGTTGGCGGAGCTGCCGGTCAGCATCTCGCGCTGGATGAAGTCATCGTGCAGCCAGCCGATCCCCAGCGCCGGCACGCTGAGCAGCACGATCACCGCAAAGGCGATCCAGACTCTACGCACCGGCAGCCCCTCTCTGCGCATCCGGAGATGTTGCGGCCAGCGCTGTACCGTGCATGCCGGCGGCGAGCACACTGGCCAGCGACTCAATTGTGGGATGGCTCCAGATGAACATGGGTGTGACCGCACTGCCGATGCGCGTGCTCAGGAGCTGCGCCAGCTCGACCACTGCCACCGAGTCCATTCCGTACTCAGAGAGGAAGCGCTGCGGCTGGATCGCGTCGGCGCCGATCCCGAGCAGATGGGCGCAGAAATCGATCAGCAGCGCTTGCAGATCTTGCGCCGATGCACCAAGAAGCGCTGACCCGGCGGGCTCCGCAGCTGCTTGAGCTTTTGTACGGTTCAGATCCGGCCGCGCGGCAAAGCTCGCGAACGCGGGCATGGAGCGCACGGTCTTATCGAATTCCTCTTCGCGCAGGAGCTGCAGCAGCGCGCGCTCGCGCAGCCACTTGTTCTCGGAAAATTCCGCGAACGAACGCACCGCCTCCGCCCGCTCGGGAAACTCCTCCAGGAGCAGCTGAAGCACGCTGTCGCGGCAGCTGAAGTGGTGCAGGTTCGTGGCGAGCTTGTTGAGATAGATTCCCGACCACAGCCTGCGCTCGGCGTCCGAGATGCGCAGCGCTTGCAGATGCACGAAGTCTGTGACCACGTGCTGGATCTCCTCCTGCCGGTGCAGCGCGTGGGCGAGCTGCCAGGTCGGCTGCACTCCCGCCTGCCCCTTGAGGCACTGGTGCAGATGGATCGTGAGCTCTTCGAAAAAGAGGATATGCAGCCAAGCGTGATAGTGATACGAGGCCAGGTTCATGGTCGCATCGCTTGCGGCAAAGCCCCAGAGCTTCTTGCGATCGCTCTTCGCCATGAGCTCTTTGAGGCGCGCGGCCTGCTTCGGCCGCTGGCTGCACAGCGCAGCTTCCATGCGGCGGAAGAGCTCGATGTGCTTGTCCTCTTCTTCGCACAGGAGGTTCACGCTGCGCGATGGACCGAGCTCTTGCGACTCGGTGCGGGCAAAGTCCACCAGCGTCTCTTCAAGCTGGATGAACTCCTCGCACATCGCGATCGCGAGCGCCCACTGAAACAGGTCGTGCGAAGGCGTGTGCTGTCGCAAGAGCTCCGCATCGATGCCCAGCACCTTCAAGAACGAATCGGAGTAGTAGAGTCCGGGCTCCGCGATGCGATGCCAGGGCACATCCTTTTCCAAATCGAAGCGATAGCGCGTCTTGCGTCGATCAATGGCGGCGCACGCCCCTGCCAGATCGCGATAGGCCGATGCCGCAGGCGGTGGCGCTGGTGGCTGCGACGCCTCGCGCCAGGCGCCGCGCAGTGCGAGCGTGCCATCCACAAATCCCTCGCGACAGGCGCTGCGGCGGATCTTGCCGCTCGACGTCTTGGGAATGGCTCCCGCCTCCAGCAGCAGCAGCGCGTGCAGCCTCAAGCCGTGCTGCTCAGCCGTGGCGGCACGCACAGCGGACAGCACGGCGTCGTCCTCCGCGAGCTTCAGCGCGTTGGCCGCTGCATCGGAGCGAAGCGATGGTGAGTGGCTGCGCTGGAGCTCGGCTGCCACCACCAGCTGCTCCTCGCCATCGCTGAGGTACGAGAACGCGGCGACGCAGCCCGGCCGGATCGCGGGGTGGCACTCTTCAACCGTGCGCTCGATGTCCTGCGGCGCGTGGCTCAGCCCGCGGATCTTGAGGATGTCCTTGATGCGGCCGGTGACGAACAGCTCGCCCGCATCCATGAAGCCCAGGTCGCCGGTGCGCAGATACGGCCCGCTGCCATCGGCCAGCCTGGCTGCGAAGGTCGCCGCGCTCTCTGCTTCGCGCTGCCAGTAGCCCGCAGCCACGCTTGGGCTGGCCAGCCAGATCTCGCCGACCTGACCCGGCGCAGTCAGCACCGCTCGCTCTGGATCCACGATCAGACACTGCGCAGCTTCGGCGCTCACACCACAGCCCACAAGCTGGCGACAGTCGGCTGCGCTCGCGTCCGACTCTTCGACCCGCCCTCGGACGAGCGCGCTTGCCCGCAGCGACTTGACGTGCGCCCCATCGCCAAGCCAGCCGCCGGTTGCATAGAGCGTGCTCTCCGCCAGGCCATAACAGGGAAACAGCGACTGCCGCTTGAACCCGCAGGGCCGGAACTTCTCGGCGAAGCGCTCCAGCGTCTGGACGCGCGTCGGCTCGGCCCCGACAAACGCAACCTGCCAGCGGCTGAGGTCGAGCTCTGTTAGCTCGGCCGCGCTGACCTTGCGCACGCACAGCTCATAGGCAAAGTTCGGTCCGCCGCTCGCCGTGCCGCCGAAGCGCGACACCGCCCGCAGCCACAAAAAGGGTCGCTGCAAAAAGCTCATCGGCGACATCAGCGCCACCGCGCAGCCAACGTAGAGTGGCTGCAAGATCCCGCCGATGAGCCCCATATCGTGATACGGCGGAAGCCAGCTCACCACCGTGCTGCCAGGTGAGTTCCCGAACGCCCTGCGCACCACCTCCAGGTTGTGCATCAGGTTGGCGTGCGTGAGCTGCACCCCGCGCGGAGTGCCGGTGGAGCCGGACGTGTATTGCAGCATGGCGATGGCATCGCCCGGCAAGTGCGGCAGCCGCCAGCTGGCAGCGCAGTTGGGCGCAGTGTCGGTGGCAATGAAGGGCAGCGCTGCGGTCTCCGGAGCGATACTTGTCAGCAGTCCCGCAAACGGCAAGAGCATTGCCGAGGTCAGCACTGCGCCCGCCTGGGCATCGGCCAGGATCGCCCGCAGCCGCGGCAGCATCTTGTCCATGCGCTCGGGCTCCGGCGGGTAGACCGGCACCGCAGCCACTCCGGCATACAGGCAGCCGAAAAACGCGACGATGAACTCGGGCCCCGGCGGGTAGAGCAGCACGGCGCGCCCGCCCGCAAGCCCGCGCTCGCGCAGCATTGCACCCAGGCTCTGCGCCCGCGCGGTCAGCTGCGCATAGGTCAGCGCGACCTCGTCCGAGTCGCCATCCAGGAGGAAGGTGAACGCCCGCCGCTCCGGCTGCGTCTGTCCATGCCGCTCAAGCACTTCGACCAGATTGTTTGGAGACCACATCGCTCGCTCCCGCGACGCCTATTCGACGTCGTAATTGTCAAAGACGAAGTCCAGATCCCGGCGCACCCGCGCCTCGGTGAGTCCATACTGCTCCAGGCTGTATCTGTGCTTGCTCTTGTGCTGGCGCTGGCGCGACGCATGCTCTGCAATCTGCGCGGCAAGCTGCGCCTGCGGCACTTCGATGAAGTCGAGCACCGCCCCCATCTCAGCGGCAAAGCTCTGCATCAAGCGCCGGTAGGAGACGAGCTTGAGGTTGCGCGCTGGAAGCAGGCCTGCCGTGCGCTCCTCATGAAAGCGCCGGTAGAGCTCGCACTGCATGAGGTACGTGTGCTCGAAGTAGCGCTGCCGCTGCTCTGCGGTCGGCGTTCGCACCCGGCTGAGCGGCTGCACATAGTTATGTTCGAGCAGCGATAAGGTCGAAGGAATCACCTCCAGCGGACTGCGCATCATGTAGATGAGCCGCGCGTCGGGATGGCGCTGGAGCAGGCGCGGCATGGATGCGCTCACCGCGCTCGACTTCACCAGGATGCGCGGCCTCTGCTTGAGAAACAGGTTCTTGCGCCAGGCCGCCTCCAGCGCCGGATAGAAGCGCTGCTCGCACAGCTTCTGAAACGGCTCGCTCATGAAGTCGCCCGCAAACGACGGCTCCCACGCCTGCACCGCGCCCCAGTAGAGCGGTCCGTCCAAGAGCTGCATCAGCAAGAACGCATCGTCGGTCTCAGCGTACTTGAGGCCTGTCTCGTGAATCTTTTTCGCCTCTTCGCTCTGCACCGCCCTGCCGCTGTTCGCAAAGCGCTCGATGAGCGGGCGCAGCAGCTTGCGCGCCGAGATCGCGGGAAACAGCATCTCCCACAGCTCGAACGCGCACAGCGGCTCGGCGTTCGCAAGAAAGCGGTGCATCAGCGTGGTGCCGCTGCGCGGGTTGCCCAGCACGAACACCGGCCGATCGATGGCAAGACCCTGGAACTGCGGGTAGAGCGCGTGATCGATTCCGCCGGTCAGCTGGTTCCACAGCCAGCGGATCTGAAACAGCGCCAGCGTCCGCACCGCCTGCGTCGAGAATCCAAAGTTGCGGTGGAGCACGCCATATGTAGAAACAACGCTTCCCATGCGCTCACTCCACCCACTCGCCCGCGATCACGCAGGCGTTCAGACCCGCGCCGCTGCCCAGCAGCGCGAGCCGCGTGCCGGAGCGCGGCGTCTCGCGCTTGAAGTATTCGTGCGCAGCGGTGGCCACTGCAACCGAGCCGGTGTTGCCGTAGATGGCGTGAACGCTGAGGGCGCGCTCTGCGGCGATGCCGATGTCGCCGAGCAGCTTCTGATGCAGCGCCTGCCCGGGCTGGTGCACCAGAAACTGTTCGATCGAATCGAGCGACCACCCGAGCTGCTGCCACAGCTTGTGAAACGGCTGGATCACCTCGCCGCCCACGCGCAGGAGCTCACTTGACTGCGCGCTGAAGCGCCCCTGAAGCGGAGTCTGGCTGAGCTGCCAGTGCTGCGGCAGCGCCAGCGACTCCGCAGCCACGATGCGCAGGCAGCCGCCGGGCAGCGGTCGCCGGCTGAGCAGCCACGCCGAAGCGCCATCGCCGATGGTCACGCCTGCGCCCAGATAGGGCACCTCTTCATACGACTGGATGTCGTAGACCACATGGTCGCGCGCTAGCTCCGCTCCGCAGATGAGTGCCGTCTGAAGCGTGTCGTACATATGGAACCACGCGCAGGCCGTGATGATGGCCAGCAGCTGCCCGGTACAGGCGCCTACCACGTCGAGGATGCGCGCCTGCTCGACGCCCAGCTTGCCGGCCACCTCCATCGCGGTCGCGGGCTCCAGGTAGTCGCGACCAATGCCGCCATAGATGACCGCATCCAGCTCTTCGGGCGCCTGATTGCACATGGCCAGGCACTCGCGGCTTGCGCGCACCGCCATGGTGCCGATGCGCACCGTGGGGTCCTGCTCTTTGAAGCGCTCTGCGGACTGGCACGCCTTGAAGATCAGGTTCACGCCATTTTCAACCAGCGGCCACTGCGCAGCCGGCCCCTGGTAGCGATCGCGCACGCGCTCCAGCACGTCGTCATTGGTGAGCTTGGTCTCGGGCATCCAGAGTCCAGGCCGCGATAGATAGAGCGGAATCATGCGATTTCCTTGTGCATGTGTTGGCTGAAGAGTCGAGACAGCAGATACTCCGAGATGCTGTGGATGCTTCCCTGCTCGAAAAGCACGGTCCCGGGAATGCGCAGTCCGATGTCGCTTTGCAGGCGGCTCGCCAGCTCCAGCGCGCTCATGGAGTCCAGGCCCAGAAGGTTCAGCGGTGCCTGGATATCGATGGTCTCCGCATCTTCGCTGAGCATCGCCGCGATGCGGCTGCGGATGAGCTGCGAGAGGTGCGGCGTTGCCTCCGGCAGTGACAGGCCAAGCAGCTGGCCAACGAGCTTGCCGTTGCCCTCGCCCGAGCGGGCCGGCAGCAGATCGCGGTAGAGCGGCAACGACACCTGGCCGCTGCGACCGAGCTGCATGAAGCGGTTGCCCGCATTCTGAATCAGGATGCAGGGCTGCGCGGCCCGCGCCCGCAGCAGGCTGTCGAGCAGCGCCCGCCGCTCCGCCGCATCCACCGGCAGCCCCAGCAGCTGGCCGCCGTCGCTGGAAAAGCGCCCGCAGTGCATGTCGAGCGCCTGTCGGCCCTGGCTGCGCAGCCCCCGACACAGCGCCTCTATGAAGGCATCCAGCGAAGCATCCGCGAACGCTGCAACCGGCCGCGCCCATGCGGCACCGCTTGCGATGATGATGAGCTCCTCGCTGCCCAGACGCTCCGCGGTCCGCTTCACTTCCCACACCGCTTGCAAACGGCTGCCCAGGACCTGCGCGATCTCCGCCGTGCGCGAGCCAGCAGCAGGCGGCAGCGGCGCCTCCACATGCACGACCCCGCGCAGCGGCAGCGATGCAGCGAGCGCCTGCGCCATGGGCAGCGTGCGCCGCTCCGCATCGCCCTGCATCAGCCACTGCGCTGCCGCATCGGCCTCCAGGCCGCTCGATCCACTCACCAACCAGGTGCCACCGCTCTTCAAGGCGGGCCGCACTTCCTCCGCAGCGGTCAGGAGCAGCGGCGACGCCCCCACAAGGCTCACCACCGCGCCGGAAGCCAGCTGCTGCGCAGCGAACGCGATGTCCTGAATCGGCACCACCCGCGGCTCAAATCGCGGCAGCGCTCCGCTGGCCAGCACCGCGAGCGTGGATGCCAGCAGCACCTGCACTCGCTCTGGCCGCCGCGCGATCAGCCTGCCCAGATCCAGATCGACAAGCGAGCCGCCGCGACGCAGCGCTGCGAGCAGCTCCTTTTGCGTCGCGGTGGTTCCGGCGTTCAGGATCAGATCGACCGTGAAGCCCGCAGGCAGCGCTGTGATGTCCACGGTGTGATCCGGCGCAAGCTCTTGCAACACTGAGTGCGCCGCATCAGCTGGCCGCGCCACGAAGATCTCCGCCCCGCGCAGCCGCCCGACGTGCAGGGCGGCCAGCCCCTCGGGCCGCTCTGCGCCCAGGATGAGCAGCCGCTCCCCGGGCCCCAGCTCCGCCTGCTGCTCCAGAACGTGGCGCACCTGCGGGTAAGCCAGCGCTCCCGCCGCTGCCTGCTCCAGCGAGAGCTCCAGCGGGCAGGCCACGAAGAGCTGCGCCGGGGCCGTAATATGGCTGGCCGCACCGCCCGGCACCAGGCCCACCACCACCTGGCCGATGTGCAGCGCGGTCGCACCTTCGCCCACTGCTACCACCTCGCCGGCAACCGCGCTCACCACGGCCAGCCCCGTCTGGTGCAGCGCCGCTCGGGCCACCGCCACCTCGATCTCACCTGGCCCTGGCGCCCGTCGCTGCGCAGGACGCGCCACGAGCAGCGCTGCCTTGCCGTGCTGCTCGGATGCCAGCGCAAACGCACGGCCGCCGGCAGCAATCAGGGCGGTGTCTGGCACCGGCAGCGGCGCATGCCGCAGGAGCCGCGCCACATAGCGCCGATCCTGGCGCAGCGCGATCTGGCTCTCCTCCACATCAGCAAAGAGCTCTTTGATCAGGCTCGCTGCCTCTTGCCCCGAGGTGGGATCCGCCACGTCGATCTGCTGGCAGCGCAGGGCCGGCAGCTGCGCCGAGATCGCCGTGCCCAGGCCAAAGAGCAGCGCCTGTTCGGCGCGCGGGGCGTCGTGCACCTCGGGCGTGCAGGCGCGCAGGGTCACAATATGCAGCCGCGGAGTGGTCGCTCCTTGGCGCGCTGCGATCGACTGCGCAACGTTGAGCGCTCCGCTCCAGCTTGCATGCACCAGCGGCTCCGCTTGCGCGTCGAGTTGCGGCGCGTCGAGTCCCCACAGGTAGATGACGCCGCGCAGGGGCTGCTTGGCAGCGGCAACCTTGTCCAGCATCGCGGCAATCGCATCCGGATCCTGCGGATCCACCGTGTGCCAGCCGCGCGGCTGCGGCTGCTTAGGACGCAGCATCTCCACGCGCACCACCGCGCTGCCCATGGACTCAAGCTGCGTCTCGATGCGATTGGCGAGCCCCTGGCGATCCGCCAGCAGCAGCCACCGCCCGGTGCGCTGGAAGCCAGAGGTCGCCACGCTGACCGTCTGTCGCCACGCGGTCTGAAGCAGCACGCCATCGAGCTCGGGCCCCGAATCGGCGGCAGCGATCGGCGCTGCGGGTGGCGGCTCGGAGGCCAGCGCTGGCCGCGGGTTCTGGGTGGCGAGCGATGGCTTGATCCACTGCCGTTCGCGCTGGAACGCGTATGTGGGCAGGCTGATCCGGCGTCCTCCGCAGCCTTCCAGGCAGCGCTGCCAGTCGAGCGCAGAGCCCTGCACGTGCAGGCTGGCGAGCGCACGAAGCAGCGTCTCGACCTCCGGCTGACTGCGGCGCAAGGAGGGCACAAACAGCGCGCCCGGCTGGGCCTCACCTGCCATACTCTGGGCGCCCAGCGCGCTCAGCACGGCCTGCGGTCCAAGCTCCAGATACAGGGCCGCATCGTTCGCTTGCAGCGTGTAAAGACCGTCGAGGAATCGCACCGGCTGGCGCACCTGCCTAGACCAGTGGTCGGGGCTCGCGAGCTCCGCTTCAGCGGCCACCTTGCCGGTCACCAGCGAGATCAGCGGCGTGCTGGGCGATTGCGGATGCAGCTGCGCAACCAACGCGCGCCACGCGGCCAGCATGGGCTCCATGTGCGAAGAGTGGAAGGCGTGGCTGACCGCGAGCCGACTCGTGCTGCGCCCGCGCGCCGCGAAGTGCTCGGCGATTGCGAGCACCGCAGCCTCATCGCCGGCGATCACAGTGGCCAGCGGTCCGTTTTGCGCCGCGATGTCGACCCGGCCGCCGTGCTCCTCCAGCAGCTTGCGCACCTCCTGCTCGTCCGCTGCGAGGGCGACCATGGCGCCGCCGGGCAGCGCGCCCATGAGCCGACCGCGCGCAGCCACCAGCCTGCACGCCTCCTGCAACGAAAACACTCCGGCCGCATGCGCCGCCGCGAGCTCGCCGATCGAGTGGCCCGCGACCAGCTCCGGTCGCACGCCCCACGCTTCCCACAGCCGGAACAGGGCGACCTCCAGCGCGAAGAGCGCGGGCTGCGTGAACTCGGTCTGATCGAGCAGCGCCGCCTCCGCGGATCCCGCCTCCGCAAACAGGATGCTCAGCAGGGGCCGCGGCAGGTGCGGATCGAGCGCTTCACAGATCTGATCCAGCGCCCGACGAAACAGCGGAAAGTGTTCATAGAGCTCGCGCCCCATGCCCGGCCGCTGGCTGCCCTGCCCGCTGAACAGCATCGCCAGCCGGCCGCGTGCGCCGGGCCGGGCGACTATCAGGCGCGCGGCGTCCTGGCCGCTCGCCATCGCATCGAGCGCGGCCAGAAGCTCTGAGCGCTCCCCGGTGAGCACCACCGCCCGCTCTTCAAAGTGGGTGCGCGCAGTCGCCAGCGACCAGGCCACATCGGCCAGCGCGAGCTGCGGCTGCACCTCCAGATAGGCACGCAGCCGCGCCGCCTGCGCCTGAAGTGCAGCGCGCGTCTTGCCCGAGATGACGAACGGCAGCACGGGCAGCGAGCGCGGCGACTCGACAGCACTGCTGTGCTCCAGCGGCGCCTCTTCCAGGATCACGTGCGCGTTGGTGCCGCTGAGTCCGAACGCGCTCACGCCGGCGCGGCGCGGCCTGCTCGGGTTCGGCCAGTCCCATGCCGCAGCAGCGACCTGCACCGGTAGCTCGCTCCATCGGATGTGCGGGTTTGGCGCGGTGAAGTGCAGGCTCTGCGGAATGCGCTGATGGCGCAGCGCGAGCACAGTCTTGATCACACCCGCCACCCCAGACGCGGCCTCGGCGTGGCCGATGTTGGTCTTGACCGAGCCGAGCCGCAGCGGCTGCGTGCGCGGGCGATCCTTGAACACGCTTCCGAGCGCCTGCACCTCGATGGGATCGCCGAGCGCGGTGCCGGTGCCGTGGCACTCGATGTAGTCGATGTCGCCGGGGCCGAGCTGTGCATCGGCCAGCGCCCGCCGGATCACCTGCTGCTGCGCGAGTCCACTGGGCGCGGTCATGCCGTTGCTGCGGCCGTCCTGATTGATCGCGCTGCCGCGGATCACGCTGAGGATGCGATCGCCATCGCGCTGCGCATCGCTGAGCCGCTTGAGCACCAGCACGCCGCAGCCTTCGGCACGCACGATGCCGTCGGCCTCCGACGAAAACGTGCGGCAGCGACCGGTGGGCGAGAGCACGCCCGCTTTGGAGAAGCAGATCGTGCCTTCGGCGGAGAGCGTGATGTTGGCTCCGCCGGTCAGGGCGATGCTGCACTCGCGAAGGCGCAGCGCCTGACAGGCCAGGTGCAGCGCGACGAGCGAAGAGGAGCAGGCGGTGTCCACCGGCAGGTTGGGACCCTTGAGTCCCAGCCAATAGGAGAGGCGGCCGGCGATGGTGCTGTGCATGCTGCCAAGGAGCGAGTGGCCATCGATGTCCTGCGGATCCGAGAGCGCATAGAGCTGATATTCAACGCCGCTCATGCCCACAAAGACGCCGGTGTCCGAGCCCATGAGCTGCGCCGGCACGATGCCCGCATCCTCCAGCGCCTCCCAGCTCACTTCGAGCAGCAGCCGCCCTTGCGGATCGAGGCTGCGCGCTTCACGCGCGGAGATGCCGAAGAAGCCGTGATCCACGCCGTCGAGGTTGCGCAGGAATCCGCCCCAGCGCGAGATGGTGCGGCCTGGCATCGCGGGATCGGCGCTGTAGAAGCGCTCGGCGCTCCAGCGATCGGGGGGCACTTCGCTGACCGCATCTTCGCCGCGATCGAGCAGCTGCCAGAACGCAGCGGGATCATCAGCGCCGCCGGGCAGCCGGCAGCCTATGCCGATGATCGCGATGGGCTCTGCTGCTGCGCGGGCCGGTTCACTCGCGCCTGTCTGGACTGCCGGGGCGAAGAAGTGCGCAATGAGCTCACGCGTGTAGGCGACGGTGTGCTCCAGCGTCTCCATGGTCAGATAGGAGCCGGCGAAGTAGGTCTGCTCCGCGCCCTGCCGCGCTTCGAGCGCACCGAGCACGCCGCGCTGCATCTCGGCCGGGGACAGGTGAAAGAAGAATCGCCAGCGCTCAAGCGCGAGCGGCTTGACCATGCGCCCGCCGAGCCGCTCGATCGAGCTCTGCGCAAATGCAGTGAGCTCGGCCTCGCTGAGCGCTGCGAACTCACCGTACGGCGATCCGTACTGGCCCAGCGTGACGATGCTCGACTCGGGGCGGTGCTCGAAGCACAGCACCTCACCGATGCCGTCCGGGTGAAAGCCGCGATCAAATGAGAACTGGCGCTGACTGCCCAGCCCTTCGGTCAGGAACAGGGCCGAGACATAGTCGTAGTGGCGGAACGCCGCGAGCAGCTCGCGCTCGGGCGCCGACTCTGGCAGCAGGCTGCGGGCGGCATCGGGCGGGCAGGCGAAGATGAGCGCATCGAACTCGCGTACCGCTTCGCCTTCGAGCCAGATGCGCACGAGGCTGCCCGTGCGCTCGATCCGGCGGACCCGCGCGCCGGTGCGCAGCTCCACTCCGCCTGACTGCAAGTGGGCTGCGATCCGCCGCCACAGCGACTGGTTGCCTCCCGGCACGCTGTAGCGCTCGGCCGTGGTGATGCTGAGCAGCACCATGATGTAGGTGAGCAGGTACCAGATGGGCAGCCCATCGGTCGGAAAGCCATATCCAAATGCGATCCAGCTGATGAGGACGTTCTGCGGCAGCGGCCACAGATCGTGGCGCTTGAGCCAGCTCTCCATCGGCTCCCACAGCTCGGGGCGATCGTGCGCTGCATGCACCGCAAGCTCATCGGCGCGGAAGCCGGCGGTGGCAAGCAGGCGCATCATCCACGCATGGGTCGCGGCGGCATTGGGCGGTGGCAGCGGCTGGCCGTGAACATCGATGTGGCAGGTCGCGATCGCGTTCTGTTCAAGCGGGATGTCGAAGGCGCGCAGCAGCTCCAGGGTCTGCTTATAGGCGCTGGTGAAAAACAGCTGGCCGAGCTCGTACGCGCTGCCGCCGTGCTCCGCGCTCATTACCTTGCCGCCGACCTCGCTGCGCTTTTCCAGGATGGTGATGCGGCGATAGCCGAGCTGGCTGAGATCGTATGCAGCGGTGAGACCGGCGGGGCCGGCGCCGATGATGCAGATGCGCGCGGTGGCGGGATCGAGCCGCGCGGCGGCGCGGCGCTGGTGGGCATGGGGTGCCGGTGCCGCCGCTGCGGCGACCTGCGCGCGGCTGTGGGCATCGACGTCAGTGCCGGCCCCGGCAAGAAATCGGGCGAGCACAGAGATGTTCGGGTAGTCAAAGAGCAGCGTGGGCTGCAGCTTGCGATCCAGCGCGATCTCGAGATCGCCGACCAGCCCCACGGCCTCGCGCGAGTCGAGCCCCAGCTCGGCGAACGGCAGCTCTGCGGTGATGATCTGGGGAGCCACGCCCAGGCGCTCGACCAGCCGCGCCTTGATCCACGTCGCGAGACTGCTCTCACTGCGCAGCTCGGGTGCGAGTGCCTGTCCCATTCCATTCGAGCGCGGCGTCGCTCCATCGGTCAGAAGTGAGCGCTGGATCTCGGCGAGCTTGCCGGCGAGGAACTCGCTGCGGCAGGAGCGGCGCATAATCTTGCCGCTGGAGGTCTTGGGCAGCTGTCCCGGTTCGAGCAGCGCGATCGCGTGGACCTGTAGCTCGTGCTGCTGGCTCACCTCGCCGCGGATCCGCTCGCACACCTCTGCGATTGCGGCGGCGCGAGCATCCCCTTGCGGCAGTGCGCGCACATCGAGCTCGGCCGCGATGACCAGGCGCTCGCCACCGCCATCTTCGACGGAGAACGCGGCGATGCAGCCGGGGCGCAGCAGCGGATGGCAGCTCTCCACAGTCTGCTCGATGTCCTGCGGGTGGTGGTTCTTGCCGCGGATGATGATGAGGTCCTTGATGCGCCCCGCGACATAGAGCTCGCCGTCTGCGAAGAAGCCGAGGTCGCCGGTGCGCAGGAACCGCTCGTCGCTTCCCCGCAGCTGCGCCCCGAAGGTGGCTGCGCTCTCATCGGGACGGTTCCAGTAGCCGCGCGCCACGTTGGGGCCGGCAATCCAGATCTCGCCCACGCGATCGCTTTCGCAGCGCTCGTGCGTCACCGGATCGACGATCTCGACGCGCTGATCGCGCAGCGGGGTTCCGCAGCTCACCAGCATGCGGCCGGTCGCGGCGCCCTCTGCGGTGGGGCTCACGCGGCCACTGCGCAAGGCAGCAGCATCGAAGCTCCCGCTGCGAAAGCGCGCATCTATCGATCCGCACACGCTGGCCAGCACGCCCTCGGCCAGACCGTAGCCCTGAAACAGGGTGTGCGGGTGCAGACCGTGCGGCGCCAGCGTGGCCGCGAAGCGATCGAGCGTGGCGCGCTGGAGCGGCTCGGCGCCGATGAGCGCCATGGTCCAGCACGACAGATCGAGCCCCGCGAGCTCCTGCGCCGTCACCTTGCGCGCGCACAGATCGAGCGCGAAGTTGGGCGCGGCGCTGGTGTCGGCGCGATATCGATCGATCGCCCGCAGCCAGCGCACGGGCCGCTTGAGGAAGTCGATCGGCGACATCAGGATCGAGCGCCCCCCGAGAAAGAGCGGGAACAGGATGGCGCCGATGAGCCCGAGGTCGTGATAGAAGGGCAGCCAGCTGACGATGGTGGTGTGCTCGCCGCCGCGTCGCGCATGCTGGAGCTGACGCAGGTTGGCGAGGAGGTTGTCGTGGCCGATCATCACGCCCTTGGGCGTGGCGGTGGAGCCCGAGGTGTATTGGATGAACGCCAGATCGTCCGGGCGGGCCGGGCCCGCGAGCGGCGCGGCCAGATCGCGCTGCGCAGGCTGCGTCCAGGTGTCGCTGGCTGCCCATGCAACGCGGGCCAGCTCGGGCGCCAGGCTGAACACGAACGGCGCCATCTCCAGAAGCGGCGTCGTGGTCAGCACCAGCGCGGGGTCGCAGTCCGCGACAATTGCCGCCAGGCGCGGCAGGGTGCGCGGCAGCCGCGCCGGATCCGGCGGATAGGCCGGCACCGCGATGGCACCCGCGTAGAGACACGCGACGAACGAGACGATGAAGTCGAGCCCCGGCACATACAGCAGCAGCACGCGGCGTCCGGTGAGTCCGCGCGCCACCAGCTCGGCGGCGACTGTGCACGCCTGCTGGTGAAGCTCGCCGCGCGTGAGAGAGACCGCCTGCGTCTCGCCGTCCGTCAAAAAAGAAAAGAGAGGCGCCTCGGGGCGACGGCGCGCCGCCTCGTGGCAAAGTGCGACGATCGACATGGCTCTGATCCAGCGCAGGCCAGCTGCCTTGAAGGGCAGCGGCCTAAAAAATTGTTATCAACCCGCCGCGGCTCCAGTCAAAGGCAGCCGCGATCGCTTCTGTGGAGTTAGGACCCCCGCGCACTCAAATCGGGCAAAGCAAAAGCGGCAAGTCGCGAAAATTGTGCGAATACCACAGCAGCTCACCGGTAGGCGGTCGCTGCATATGTAGGCCACGGGCCTTCAGGCGCCACTCAGCCCAGAGAGCCAAAACGTCGGAATAAACGTGATCCGGGACCTCCGTCGAAAGAGCGCCCCTTGATCACGACTTCGTCCCTTGCCCCCGACGGGCGCGAGCTTATTGCGAGTATATCCGGAACGCTGCTTTAGGTGGGAGGCAGGAGCACGCCGACGGAGAGGCTAGGGACTCGGGGCGCTGGGGGAGGGCGGAGGGCTGGGGAGTGCCGGGG
>Ga0075163_10003152_pt1 | contig 22229 bp, 24 predicted proteins | sample JI1023141ADNA_FD_71478 | JGI IMG/M metagenome (GOLD analysis project Ga0075163, IMG submission 71478) | Wastewater effluent complex algal communities from Wisconsin, to seasonally profile nutrient transformation and Carbon sequestration -... | ecosystem: Engineered > WWTP > Effluent > Algae... | reverse complement strand
TGGCGTCGCGTGCCAAGAGCAATACGACGGCGTTCCCGAGTCCGTCTACTGCCCTATCGTTCCGTGAGGTAGACCATGGGAGAGCGAAACCTGAATGGCAATAAGGGCGGACGGCCGTTTTCGAGAGTTCCCGATGACCTCCTAGAAGAGGTTCGGGAAATGTACGACGACGGCAAGACTCCGGCCGATATCCGAAAGGCCCTTCAGGCTCGCGGCACAAGCGTTAGCCTCCCCGCCATCAAAGAGGCCGTTGGGGAGGTGACGCAAACTCTCGAAGGCGCCGCGCAGACCGAGATTCCCGGATGCGCGGTGTCATTTGAGAGCCGAGTTGACGCCGAAGTGTTCAGAGAGATTCCGCTCGACATTCGCACCATCGCGGAAGACATGATCCGTGGCGGGTCAAGCCCGTCCGCCATCGTCCAGGTGCTAGGGCGCTATCGCGTGCCCGTGAGTCTGAAGAGCGTAGAGGCGTACAGGGATGAGCGTCTCGCGAACAAAGACACGGAAGCGAGCCTCTCGACGACGTACGCGACAGAGCTGCGCAACTTATATGCGTTCATAGCTGACATTCGCGCTAAACGTGCAGAAATCTACAATAATATACCGGAGTACGAGCGCAATAGCGCGAAGATGTTCGTTGAACTTACGAAACTTGAGCTAGAAGGCGTAAAAGCCCTGACGCAGTTGTTGAAGGTGGTCAACCAAGACAACAGTGAAGATCGCGAGAACGCCATCCAAGAGATTCGCGACAAGCTCAAGATTGGAGACGAGTCTTGACCGCTGGTGATGGCAACTATTTCGTTCCAAAGACGCTATGGCAACCGCCTGGCGATTCGCCGTGCGAAGCTCTGCGCAAGGCTGGGCGCTTGCGGTCGTTCTTTGAGTCGCTATCGACCAACGCGAAACTGCGACTGCCTTACGAGTGGGACTTTAACGCTCGACCAACGCAGAAGCCGCCGCCGCCTGACCTCATGTCCCATCCCGACGGGTGGAAGTTTTGGTTTATCCTTGCGGGTCGCGGCTTTGGTAAGACACGCCTAGCGGCGGAGCACATTCGTCACGTTGTAGAAACGGGTCAAGCCAAGCGCATCGCGCTCGTCGCGCCGACATACAACGACGTTGTTGCGACGATGATAAAGGGAGAAAGCGGGCTCATGTCCGTGTTCCCCCCAGGCGGAGAGATATCGCTTCGCTTCGTGATGCAAAACAGGTGCGTGTACTTCAGCAAAGCCGGGCACGTCATCGCCACGGCCTTCATCTACACGTCTGAGAAGCCAAAGCAGATGCGCGGCCCGCAGCACGACTACGCGTGGCTCGACGAGTTTGCGGCGTTCAACAACATCGAAGAAATGTGGCACTTGTTCACAGCCGGTCTTCGTCTTGGCAAGAACCCGCGCGCAATCTTCACGACGACGCCAAGGGTGACGCTGCTACGCATCAACGCTCTTGAGGACGAGAGGACCGTCGTCACGTTTGGAAAGTCAAACGACAACGCGGTGAACCTTGCCAACGGGTTCATGGAGACGCTCAACAACATTTACGAGGACAGCGACTTTGCCGCTCAAGAGCTTGGCGGCATGTTGCGACTCGACGACAGCGGCGCGACGTTCAAGGCGTCCTGGATAAACGAGAGCCGAGTTCGCGGCGGAGCAATCAAGAGCGGGTCGACGTGGACCGTACCAACGAAGAGCGGCGGAAGGATGGCGCTTGTCGAGGTCACGGTCGCAATCGACCCAAGCGGCTCTGTCAAGGGCAGCGCGTGCGAATGCGGCATCGTTGTTGTGGGTCTCGGCGCCGACAATAACGCCTACGTCCTTGAGGACCTCTCAAAGAAGGCGTCAACCGAGGAGTGGGCGACGATCGCCGTCATGGCCGCGCTGAAGTGGGACGGCTGCATCGTGTACGAGACAAACTTCGGCGGCGACATGGTGAAGGACGCTATCAGGAACGCGCTCAAAGAACGCGGCGCGCTACACGTTGCACACCGCGGAGTCAACGCTGACACCGGCAAGGTTCAAAGAGCGATGAAGGTCTCTCCGTTCGTCCAGAAGGGCCGCGCCATCTTCGTTGATGTCATGTCCAAGCTGGAGAAGCAGATGACGACGTGGTGCCCCGGAGACTCGACAAGTCCCGACCGAATGGACGCGCTCGTGTGGGCGTTGACCGCCGTTCTCTTGAAAAGGACGGTACGTGGCATGGTGTGAGAAGAAAACTCACACGTTAGGTTGTCAACCCCGTCCGCTCGTGTATCGTAGGTCATCCGATGCTTCTCAGCTCTCTCCGATCTCTTCACTCTGAATGCCAGCGAGACCTCTTCTCGCGCTACCAAGCTCTGTATCAAGGTGGCGAGAGGTTTAGGTCCATGGTGCGCAAGTTCTTGCCATCGAACGCCGTTGACACGAAAGAGGTCTACGAGGAGCGTGTTAAGGCTGCATCATATCGTCCCTACGTGGGCTCGATTGTCGACTTCTATGCTTCGATGCTGTTCGCGTCATCGTTCGCGGTGAGAGCTTCCGTTGACGGTGAGCACGCTACCAACATCGACGCTTTCTACAGCGACCTAAAGGAGGACTGCGACGGCAACGGGACCGACTTGTCCGCGTTCATGAAGGACAGGTTCACGCAGGCGTTGATCAAGCGGGCAGCGTATTGGGTTGTTGAGCTGCCTCGCGACGCAAGCGAAGCTCCCGCCGTGACCAAGACCGAATGGAACGAGCGCGGCCTTGGTCGAGCTACACTCCGCGCTATCGACGCCGAGTGCGTCACCGATTGGGAGTCAGACGACGACGGTCACTACGAGTGGCTGAAGACCTACGAAAAGACCATGCGACGAGCGTCTCCAGAAGACGAAAGCGTCAAGTGCGTCGAGACGTGGCGCATCTACTTCAAGGATCGTGTCGACGTTTACCAAATCTCTTACGACCCGAGCAAGCCCCCAAAGCCGAAGGACGCTGTTCCTCGCGTCGACTCGTATGACCACGGGTTCGCGTGCGTGCCTGTTATGTCGCTGTGCCTGCCCGAGGGCCTTTGGCTCTTGGACCGCGCATCCGACGCGCAGTTGGAGCATTTTCGCCTAAGCTGCGCCCTTGGTTGGTCTCTTCGCAAAGCAGCGTACCCATTCGGGGTATTCTACCTCGAAAACGCAGACAAGCCGCCCGTCATCGGACGTGGCTTGGGCTGCACACTCAGCAAAGAAGACGAGTTTGAGTGGGCGGAGCCGAAGTGCAGCTCAATCTCTGTCCTAAGCGAGGAAGTGAAGGCGCAAAAGGACGAAATCTACCGCGTCTCTCAACAAATGGCAATGTCTGCGGACGCGAGCGCTGGCGCGCTTGGTCGCTCTGGCCTGTCCAAGATGGCGGACCAAGACGCGCAGGCCGTGTGCCTTCGTGGGTACGCTCAATATGTGCGCGAGGCTATCGAGGCGACGTACGAGCTAATCTCGGACGCGCGAGGAGACACCGATGTTACCTTCTCCGTCGAAGGCATGTCGCAATTTTCGACTGACGACGTTGCGGCGCTGGTTGAGGCTGCTACGAAGGTACAGGGCCTTGGTATTGAGTCTCCCACCTTGCTTGGGGAGTTGTATATGCGAATCGCAAACGCTCTCTTGACGGGTGACGTTGACCAGAAACAGAAGGACAAGATCAAAGACGAGATCATGGCGTCCGTTGGCGTCATGCACGGCGAAAGCCGCACTGGCGAACCGAGCACGCTCGGCGGTGAGTCAGAGAACGATAGGGCGAACGGTGCGCAACCGACAAAGGCGAGGTAATCATGGCTCTTGGTGCAGAAGCAGAACCGAATGTCGATCCGAAGGTAGGGCAAGGCGCGGCGGAAGGCGGCGAGCAAGACTTTGATCGTCGTGTGAACGCTGCCGTATCGTCTCACGTCAAGAGGATCGAGAAGAGGTTTGAGGCCAAGCTCGAAGAGCTTCGGGCGGGCATGTCTCCTCGGCAAGAAGTCGCCGACGACGAGCCCGCTCCGCGTGCGCGCAAGCAAGGTACAGCAAAGACTGAAGACGATGAGCCGCGTGGCTTTGATGCTCAGTTGGAGCTGACCAAGCTCAAGAAAGAACTCAGCGCAGAGCGCGCCAAAGGTCACGAGAAAGAGGTTCTCGGAAGCGTCAAGGACAAGCTCGCTGGCAAGGTGAAGACGGAGGCCATGGGTCCCGCGATTCGCCTGCTGAAGGAGAGCATCGTCATCAAGAAAGACGGCTCTGCTGTCTTCCGTGATGGAGACGAGGAACTCGACCTTGACGACGGCCTTGACGCTTGGCTCAAAGGCCCTGAAGGCTCGCTCTTTGCAGCCCCGCCCGCACCGTCGCGCGGAGCACAGAAGCGCCCTGGGTTGTCTCAGAAGGTCCCGGCGCGAACTGGCGCAAAGGACTACAGCAACATGACTCCGGCGCAGCGGACGGCCGCGACGCTACGTGATTTGGGTCTCGATTGACAGGGCGATGATCGCCCAAGGATGAACGCATGGCTCTTCAGACCGCAGCTCTTCTCGTTCTTGCTCAAAACTACGCTGGCGACATTCGCCGGCAAATCAACCGTCGCGCCGTTGCGCTCTCGCTGCTCCCCAAAGAGGCAGATGAGGGGAAGAACGTTGCGTGGGCCGCGCAAGGCGACGGCGCAATCGCGGAGTTCTTCGGTGAAGGCGCCGACGCGGTGAACTTCGGCACGGACTCGCAAACGTCCGCGATTCTCCCTTGGGCGCAAGCTCGATCGAACTTCAGCGTCTCCGGTTTCGCTCGCGCCGCATCGCGAACGTCGCGGACCCCTGAAGGCAACATCGATCTGATCGCTCGCGACGTTCTTGACGGCGTGTCTGCTCTCGCGGACAAGCTCAACAAGAGCCTCTACACCGGACTCAGCGGGCAGACGCCTGGTCAAATCGTTGGCTTTGATGAGGCTATCGGCCTCACGAACAACACCTATGCGCAGATCGACCGCACGGTTCTCGCGAATGCGTTTTGGAAGCCTTACGTGATCGATCCTGGTGTTGCCACCGCGTTGACGTACGACCAAATTCGTATCGACTTGGCCTCGATCTACAAGGCGAGCGGCTCGCGCCCGAACCTTGCGCTCTTGAGCCCCGCGACGTTTGCCGCGCTGGCTTCGATCTTTGACCCGAACCGCTTCTACAACATGAAGACAGCGGCGGCGGATGGGATGAAGATCACGTCGCCGGAGCTTGAGGGTGGTGTGGGCGCCATCCGTTTCGATAATTGCAACTTTGTTGAAGACAAGGACGCAACCGACGGCAACATCTACTACATCAACACGTCCACCGTGTCTGTGCAATACCTCCCCGTCGGCGAACCCGGCCCCGGTGGCAGGGATGAGATGACCGACATGGTGATGACGGATGGCTACGACAGCATCCCGCTCGGCATTCGCATGGAGGCGCTCGCCAAAACTGGTGACGCAGACAAGATCATGATGAAGCTGTACCCCCAGCTTCGCGTGCTCCGCCCCAACCAATGCGGCGTTCGCAAAAGCGTCAAGTTCTCTTGATGTGATCCGACTTGACCAGGGCGTCGCGGTACTCTCCGCCACGGCGCCCTGGTCATCACCTTTACGAGGACGGTTGATATGGCATTCACGGACGAGCAGAAGACGCAGATCCGATTCTTCCTTGGGTATCCGTTCTCGTTCCAATACCTCAACCCGCGACTTGAGAGCGCCTTCGCTCTCGTTGGGGCTGACGTTACAGCAACGAACATCGCACTTGCACTTGTCAAGAAATTGTCGCTTTTCTATGGCATTGACCCTGCGGATCCGGGTGGACCGGCGCAGATTGATAAGGCCGTCTCGCAAGCTGGAATCGAGCAGGTAGAGAGCGCTGACGACGTTGTGAAGTATGGCACAACCGGGTCAAGCTCCTCGTCTGCGTCATCGTCTGCCATCTTGAGCGCGCAGAACGACGCGGCACGTCAGATGGTCGGGGCGTTATCCGCCATGTTCGGCGTCGAGATTGCCTCGGATGTCTTCAGCAAGAACGGCTACGTGTCAGGCGGCTGGGCAGAACGAAGTTCGTGGATGAGTCGCGGACCAAGGACCTTCGCTTTGAGCGGTTGATATGGCGACCCTCGTAGAGACCTGCCTACCCATCTTTGAGAACGCTCGCGTCCTTCTCGCGGACCTTGGCTTTCGCCAGCATGACGTTTTGATGCGCGTCGTGTCTTGGTCGGGGGAGACATCGGGTGAGGGCACAAAGACCGTCGTCGATTCGCCGCTCCTGATTCAAGGTCGTCGGGTGAAGGCTCGCCTCATGAAGCAGGAGGACATCCTCGCGAGCGGCGGGCAGTACGAGGACGGCGACTACAAGATTGGACCGTTCACACCCGCATACACCGGAGCCGTTGACCCAACGTTTCCAGACGGCGGTATCGAGGTGGAAGGCTTCAACCCGCTCGTGCTCGGCACGACAACGGAGACGTATTACCGCATCACCGGACCTGGTATGCCAGGGCCAGCGGGCGCTTGGTTCAAGAAGATCGGCCAAACGGTCGACACCAACTTCTCGCGCTACTTCGTTGCCAGGAAGACAGCGACGGGCGAACCATGATCGGCGTGAGGACAAACAGTGTCGGCGCGCGACGCGGCTTGCTCAATATCATCAACGGGCTCGACGCGGCTATTGAGCGCGGGCTCGACAAGACTGCGGAGCGTGGTCTGAAGGTCGCGCAGAGCAAGTCGAAGGGCTCGCTCTCAAAGTCAATCGCCGTCGAGAAGGACGGCAATGGTAGGCGCCTTGTGGCACGCGCACCGTATGCGGCCTATGTCGAGCGCGGACGCGGACCAGTGAAGGCCAAGGCAGGCGGCGTGCTCGTTTTCGTCATCAACGGGCGCACCATCTTCGCTCGTCGAGTTGGCCCCGCGCGTGCCCGTCCGTTTATGAAGCCGGCCGGTGTTGCAATGAGCAAAGCCAACGATGTCGCAGTCGAGCTTAGCAAGCTGTTCAAGAGTTGACGCGCTAAGTGGCGCGCATGCGTGGGAGTGGTAACGTGGTGTCACCATGATCGCCGACTATGGAACATTTAAGCACGGACGGGTCGAGTTTCCCGTCGCGGCTGCTCCATTCGTTGATGCGAGAGCGGCGCTTGACCCCGCGCTTGACGCTTCAATTGCCTTCTACAAGGCGATGCTTTTTAAGCACCTTGGCGCGTACTTTGACGCATTGGTCAACCAGCCAAACGTGGGCCTCGCGAACCTGACTGGCGCAATCGTTGCGGAGTGTGTCGCTTACGACCCGCTTCCTTACTTCACGTCGACATCGTACAAGCTCCCGCTCCTCGCGCTCTACCGAGCGAGTGACGATATCGCGGAGCATACGGTGAGCTGGTACAAGACGAAGAGCGAATGGCGCCTCGTTTACATCATGCCAGCGCTCACGTCGTCGCAAGCGAACAGCCTCTCGCACGTGCTGAAGGCAGTCCGCGCGATCATCGTCGACCGAACGGAGCAAGGCTACGATGTTGACTATTTGGACAACGCTGAAGTCTTTGCTGACGCTGGTATCTCAAACATCAACGTGAAGTCGTGCTCGTATGGCGCTGTTCCGCAGCTCGACACCAACATACGATTCATGGCGATGGAGATTGTTATCAATGTTGAGGAGCGCGAGCAGCGCAATCCAGGCCTTGACGACCTGGAGGGCGTAGACGCCTCTATTGAAACGACGGACGGCGATCCGGCGAATGACTTGCCGGTTGCGCCTTTTGCTTGGGAGAACGTGCCTCTATGAAGTTGAAGGTTTTGGCGGCTGGCTCCGCGCTTGTGCCTGACTACGAAGCGCTTGAAGGCGGTCTGCTCCGCTTCCTTGGTCGTCGACACGATCCAAAGCTCGGCAAGAACGGCGGGTGGTCTCCCACGGGAGAGCCCGTCTCTGTCGCGCGACGAGCGGAGTACATCCAAGAGCTGAAGGTCGGGGCGTTGCTCCCGGCCGATGAACAAACCGCAAAGATTGCTGGCGTCACTTGGCGTCCAGAAGCGCTCAACAAGAGCGCGGAAGTGGAGTCTTGAGGAATGGCTGACGTAGTTCTTACCGGCCTCGCCGCGAACGATCCTGTCCCCGGCGAATATGTCGAGGTGGCCTTCTCGCAAGGTCCGTCGAGTGCCGCAACCGGCGTGTATCATGCGCTCGTTATTGGCAATCTGTTGTCGAGCGGCGCAGCCGCGACCGACACGCTGTACGGTCCAGATACGCCCGTGTCGATGCTCTCTGCAAACGACGCGGCGCAGCTCTTTGGTGAGGGGTCCGAGCTTCACCGCATGATTGTGCGGTTCATGAAGATCAACCCCACGACGCCGTTCTATGCCATCGCTGTTCCTGAGAACGGCAGCGCTGACCCGGCGACTGGCACGATTACGATCCTTGGCACGGCGACGCTCCCCGGCACGCTGCGCATCTTCGTTGGCGACGAGTTCGTTGACGTTGGGTTCGCGACCGGCGACACGCCGACCGTCATCGCTGGCAACGCCGTTATTCAAATCAACGCGCGCGGCTCTTGGCCAGTCACCGCGTCGAACGTCGCTGGCGTCATCACGACCACGACGAAACAAAAGGGCCTTCGCGCCAACTTCGTGCGGTACTTCGCCCGTGTGCAGCCGTTCACCGGGACCGGCGTCACCGTCACCCCGAACGTCTCGACGCTCGTCTCAGGCGGCACGGCAGACGACGACATTTCGTCCGTGTTGCCAGTCATCGCGTCTCGGCGCTTCTACTACATCGCGCCAGCGGCAAATGATGCGACGCAGCTTGGCCTTCTGTTTGGTCAAGTGAACGCGCAAGCCGCGCCGGTCATCGGCATTCGTCAACGTGTCATCGCTGGTTCGGTCGACACCCTCGCGAATACCATCACGCTCGTCGACAGCCTGAACGGCGCACGCGCTGAAGTGGCTTGGCTTCAAGAGAGCGACATGCCGCCGTGTGAGATTGCTGCGCACATGGCAGCGGTCTACTCGCTTGAAGAGGCGCCCACGGTCCCGCTGCTCAACTTCAACTTCTACGGTCAGAGCGACGGTCAACTTTGGAACATCAAAGCGCCGCTCTCGGGCTTCGTGCCTTCTCGTTCGCAGGTGTTTGCGGCCTTGAACGCAGGCGTCACGCCAATTGGTGTCCAGGGGAGCCGCACTTACCTTGTGAAGCGAATCACGACGCGCTACAAGAGCGGCGCCGTGCTCGACTACCGTATCCGCGACTCTCATAAGGTAACGATCTGCGATCGTTATGCCGACGGCCTTATCTCAAAGGCAGCGTTGCAGCTCCGCGGCAAGAGCATCGGTGACGACCCGAAGAAGAACGAGCCGACGCCTGGTGCCAATGTCACGACTCCTCGCGTTGTCAAGGCCATGATTGACGGCCTGACGGACGTGTTCGCTGGGAACGACTTGCTCCAGAACGTTCCCGTCATCAAGTCGCAGACGCAGGTCTTGCGCGATTCCTCGAACCGTTCGCGGATGGGCGCGAAGGTTCCGCTGCAACCGATTGACATCCTGGATCAGCTCGCAATGCGAGTGGACCAGGTGGCGTGAGGTAGACGATGGCAACTGTTTACACAAAGGCGATTGTCTACTTCAACGGCAATCTTCTGACCGAAGAGTCGACCGTCACGGTGAAGCGCGAGAGCGGCCAGAACGACGTGGAAACCGTCGCTAAAGGCTGGGCTGGCGTGAGCCCCGGCGCTCCGAAAACCAAGATCACGGTCAAGAACGCCGTCCCGTCGGCTGACTTTGAGCTTGATCCTGGCAAGTTCATCACGAACACGCAAGAGGCGGAGATCAGCATCTTCGCAGCCGGGCGGACCTTGACCGCGATCGGGTTCGTTTCGGACGACAACTTCACACACGGCGTTGGTTCTGCGGCGGAGCTGGAGTTCAACTTCAGCACCGGCCCGACCGCGTGGGTGTGACGTAGGCATGCCGGGCGTCACGAGGCGCCCGGTTTCTTTAACATGACGTTACCTAGGTAGGAGAGACTATGGGCAACAGCACTGGAAACGGACCCCCGAGAGACATCGAGCCCCTTGACCTTTGGTCGCAAATCACAACGCTGCCTCGCGCGCATCGTGTCGTGAACTTTCCCCGGTACGACGCCGACGGTGTGGCGGTCGGGAAGGTTGCGATTTGCGTTTTGAGCTCAAAAGAGGTCAACCTTGCGAACATCTCTTCGGAGAAGGCCGTTCGCGATCAATACAAGAAAATCGTCGGTGAAGTTCCGAAAAAGGATGAGGCGAGCGAGGCTTATGCCAGCATCGCAAGCGTCCGCTCCACTGGCGAGCTTCTGTTTAGGGCTTGCAAGAGGGCCGACGAGTGCGAGCCGGATGCGATGACAGGCGTGTGCCTGGTCAACCACAGCAAGCTCCGCGGGTTCTTCCCAACCGTGGAAGCGATTGGAGAGCTTTCGACCGACGAGACGGCTGTGCTTATCGATCATTACCTCGTGACTCAGGCAGAAGTTGGCCCGTTCGTGTCCAAGATGTCCAGCGACGAAATGAACGCCTGGATTGAGGTGCTCGGCAAGGGAGGTAGCCAAGACCCTTTAGTTTTGCTCACATCGGCGGGCTTGAGAGCCCTTATGATGTATATGGCCTCCCGCTTGTGTCACTCACAGACGGACACCTCCTCGCGTACACCGCCGCAAGAGTAAAGTATTTGGAGCGGACGCGTAAATCCTCGGACAAGTGAGACGCGAATATGGATCCTGTTGTTGTTGCGCTGCATCAAAAAGGCGCCGAGTCTGTCAAGTCGGCGCTTCGTGATGTTCATGATGCGATCGTTGCGATCGACGCCGCGTCCGTGGCGTCCTTGGCGGCTGGTCAACGCGCATCAAAGGTACGTATCAGCGCACTCAGGACCGAAGCTGCGCTCATCAAAAAGATGTCTGGTGAGCGCGGCAGGTCCAACAGTCCAATATCTCGCGCCATGGGCGGTGGCTTGGCGGAGAAGATGCAGCGCGCGTCCACCGGCCCCAAGCTCGCGGAGAGCGCTGGCAACGGAACAGGCATCGGCAACTTGATCAAGGCCGCTGGCGCGGCTGGCGCAGCGTTCGCCGTCCTCAAGAGCGGCATCGACATGACCGTGAGCGCACTTAGCAGCTTTGGCGGATACCTCATTGCCGACATCGTGAAGCCTGCGTTTGCTCTTGAGAAGTTCGCCGTGCAGCTAGAGAACGCGTCAGGCGGATCCATCAAGTCCCAAGAGGTAATGGACAAGAGCCGAGCCGCGCAGTTGCGTTGGAACATTGACGCAATGGACGCGGCGCAAGCGGCAAGCAAGCTGACCGACGAGACCGGAAACGCAAAGGTCGCATTTGATAGCCTGAACGTTCTCGGGATGCTCGCGCAGGGTTATGGAGCAGAGATTTCAGACCTGTCCGGCCTCGCTTCCGCCATGTACAACTCCGGGATGAAGGACATCCAAGGTGGGCTGTTCAAGCAGCTAGCCCAAGGTCAAATTGAGGGTGGACGCTTCACCATCAAAGACATCTCCCATCTTGGCGGCGGTCTCATGGAGCAGAACAGCCGGTTCTCGTCCAGCATGAGTGCCGAAAACCGTCTCTCCTCGCTTGGCGCAGCTCTCCAGACTGGAGGTATCACCGGCAAGGCAGACGTGTCTTTGACGAACATGAACTCGTTCTTGAAAGAAGCATCGTCGAAGATGAGGACGCGGCACGCTGATCTATTCGACAAGAGTGGCGGTATCAAAGACCTTGGCGCCGTCCTTCGCGCTGTACTCATTGACTCAAAAGGCGACTCTGGAAAGCTCAAGAGTGCCGGATTTAGTGACACGTCCAGTGCGTTCGTCATGCAGTACATGGGCAAGTTTCAAGAGGCGCTCGCCAAGGGGGCGAGCATTAAAGACGCAGCCGAGCAGACGCTAAGCGGCTTTGAGAAGATGAGAAACGCCACGATGAACGAAGTCGACGTAAAAGCCGCAGCAACGAAGGTCATGATGACCAGCGGGGAGCGCATGGCGTCGGCGCAGAACGCCATCAAGGACAAGCTCATGGGGCTCATGCCTCAAATCTCGACGCTGGTGAACAGCCTGTCAAACAAGGCTCCGCAGATCGCAAGCGCAGCCATGATGCTAGCTCGCGTGTTCCTTGCCTTGGCCGAAGTTCTGGAGAAGCTCATCCCGGAGACCGACACTCGGACCAAGCGCGCGTTCGCGAAAGAAAAAGAGAAGTTTGAGCTGGCGGAGAAGGCCGGAAAAACAGGCAAAGAGCTTGATGCCGTGGACGATGATATCGCCAAGGTTAAGGCTGAAGGCAAAGACGGCAAGAGAGCCGCAGAGCTTCCTGGACTTGAGGAGAAGCGAGCGCGGCTGAAGGCGCAGCTTGGTCAAGACGAGGAAGCGCTCAAGAAACTGGACGCGCCTGAAGAAAAAGAAGACCCCGCGAAGCTAATCGAGAAGATGGTCGCAGCCGGTAAGTCTGACTCCTATGCCAGGAACATCATTCGAGGCATGCAGGAAGATCCTACGGCATACGATGTCAACTCTGGTGGTCAAACCGAGGACTTGCCGCAGACGGTAAAGGATAGCTTGTCGAAGTACAGAGACGAGCAGATTACGAGACAGGAAGAGACCATCAAGGGCGGCGTCAAACACCTCGACTTCACCGAGACACAAGCTGGTCTCGACGCTTTGACGGCTGCGCTAAAGAAAGCCGCAGCTAGCGGGAACGACGCAAACCGCAAGTCCCCACTGACGGAACGGTGACAAATGGTTGACGTACTATCGACCCTTCAAGAATGCTCGTGGCGCGGAATCGCGTTTCCAGTCACCGCCATCGCGGAGTCATGCACGCAGGACATGCCGCAGCATAAGGCCGCAGACCGCGACGGCGCGTTCGTGGAAGGCACCGGGCGCAACCCGTTCGTCTATTCCGTCACGGCCGTGCTTGTTGCTGGTACCATCGCGAAGGGCAAGAACGAGACGTGGACAGACCTGTATCCAGGCACGTTCAACAAGCTGCGCTCCGCGTGGGCGGACAGAACGACAGGCGAACTTATCCACCCGCTGTACGGCCCCATCAAGTGCAAGCCGAGCGATTGGAAGGCCAGTCTGAACGCTGGGGAGCGTGGGGGGCAGACGGTAGAGCTTGGGTTTATCGAGACCCGAGACGACGGCGTGACGCCTGCGTTCAGCACAAGCGAAATGTCGTATGCCAAAACCACGGCGCTAGAACTCGATTCTCAGATTGCGAAACTCAAACCAAAACCTAGCGTGTTTGGTCCGCAGGACACTGAGCAGAGCTTCTATGATACCGTATTGTCGATTGTCGGCGTTGTCGACGCGACGACGTTGCAGGCGAAGCAAGCGCTCGCGAAGGTAGACTCGGCGATCTACAAGCTCGATAGGCTATCTGGTTCCATCAACCGCGCAGCCGACGTTGTTGTGGTTGACGCCGTGTCAGGCGTTACCACGAACCTTGGGCGCCTTGGTCCAGGTTCGGGTAGAATCTGGACCAATTGCCAAACCCTTCGCAGCGCCATGACCGACGTGAGGAGACGCCTCACCGTAACGGACGCGAGCAGAATCAGGACGTTCGTGACGGCCAAGAACACGACCATCGTGGGCCTTAGCGTCTCGCTCGGTTGCTCCGTCGCCGAACTGCTGTCATTGAACCCCGGCCTACCTAGGACTCGACCCGCCGTGAGTGCCAACACGTTGATCCGCTACTATGTGAAGAGGTAAACCATAATGCCGCTCGATGATGGCCAAAGCGAACTCGACACGGTAACCGTGAGCCTCACAGGACTTGGTATCGAGATCAAGACCTGGGAAAGCTACTCGATTCGCGAAGATTTCATGACGCCATCGGCGGCGTTTGACTTTACGTTCTCAACGAACGACCCGACCACGTACAACGCCGCGCTGGCTGAAGGCGCGGAGATCACGATTGACATAAACGGCAAGACGCAAATGACCGGAATCATCGACAAGGTGCGCAAAGAGCACAGTCGAGATCGCGGCATGGTCTACCATATTAGCGGGCGCGACTTTCTAGGCCCCGTCGTTTCAGCAAGTCTTGACCCGAAGATCCGCATCACGTCTGGGCAGTCCGTGAGCGACTTCCTGTCCGCTATCCTTATCCAATTCGGATCATTTGGAAGCAAGATATATGTCGGCGACGACTCGAATTACAACATCGTCACTGGTCTATCGAAAGGCAAGAGCATTCCGCAAGCAAGAACGAGGGAGGTAAAGGAGGCGGTAGCGCGAGAGAACGCAGCGGAGCAGAGGACGGAAGTCGTCTACGTGAATAAGACGATCACAGAGTTCATCGCAGGAAACCGCCCGGACCTAAAAGCCATCCCACTCGACCAGCTAAAGCCCAAACTCGGCGACGGCGCGATGCAGGTCATTGAACGCATCCTTTCGCGGCTTGGGCTCCGCATGTGGATGGCGGCGGACGGGAGTGGTGTCATCGTTGACGCACCAAACTTCACGAGGGCTCCGGCTCATAGTCTCATCCGACGACGCTCTGACGAGCTTGTGAACAACGTCTTGCGCGGCGGGTCCGAGACAAACGGAGACCAACCGTCATGCGTGTTGGCCATTGGCCAATCCACCGGACAGGACATGGAGAAGATCAAGCTCAAGTGCATCGCCGTAAACGAGCTGACGGCGGTCTACAACAACAAGCGCCTCAAGCAAAGCGTGAGCGATCTTATTGCTCGGTATCCAGGCGTAAAAGTGCTGCCTCTTCGTGACGCGCTTATTCCAGACGACGATCGGATCGTCGGAAGACGCAAGCCGCAGATCATGATCGTCCGCGACGACGAGAGCAAAACGCAGGCGCAGCTAGAGGCGTTCACTCGGCGTAAGCTGTCCGAAAAGCAGAAGGAATACTTCTCGGCGACGTACGAAGTAAAGGGGCACACGTACAACGAAGTTCCTTGGGCAATGAACACGCTTGTTGATGTCGACGACGACTACTTGGGCATTCACGAGCGCCTTTGGGTCATCGACAGGACGTTCTCAAAGAGCCGCGGAGAAGGTGGACGCACAGAGCTGCGCCTCATCAAGCCATTCACGTTGGAGCTTGGAACATGAGCGACATCGGCCACGACATCATGACCACTTCGGTCAACCAAAACAACGGCGCCATCTCAGCGCAGATCGGCGACGCTGTAAACGGAGAGGTCGTTTGCGACAACGCCGAGTGGTGGCAACACGTTGGTTTCGCCTCACGACCATCGCTCGCGGAGCAGGGCGCATCCGCTTGCCAGGTGTTATCTCACGAGACGAGCGGTAGAGATATTTGCTACAGCTCGCGAGACCTTCGTTCTCAAAAAGCAGCCGCCGCGCTAAAAGAGGGCGAGACGATCATCTTCGCGTCTGGTCCCAACGGCGCCGGGACGGGAAGCGTCCACCTTCATGACGACGGGTCTGCGGCGCGCATTGACACCATCGTCAAGAACGGAAACGGGAGCGGTGGCGCAGACGTAAAACTGTCAGTGTCGAGCGACGGGACAGTAACACTGGACGCTGGCAACGGGACGAACATCGTCGTGAGCGCGTCTGGTTCGGTCAACGTGAGCGCGTCCGCGTCGGTGTCGGTTGACGCCCCCAGCGTGAGCCTAGGCGGCTCTGGAGGCATCCCGGTGGTGACAGACGCGGGTTCGCTCCTCGCTTGGATTACGACCGTCTCGGCCGCGCTTACTAATCTGGGCATCCCTAACGTTCCGCCAGTCACCATCACGTCGCTGAAGGTGACGGCGGCGTGAGTACGTGTGCGTTAGGGTGCGCCATCGCTTTCATGGTGCTAGAGCCTTCAGACCGTGGACTTGATGCGAGGAGAGGCGCGTGATGGCTGACCAGGGACTAGGTAACTGTCCTGTTGGGACCTCTGCGTTTGGTTACGGTAAACCTTTGCGCATGAACTCTACCGCCGCCTTGCTCTTCCTCGACAAGAGCAAGGGGCAGCGGAACGCCGCCGAGATTAACAGCGTCTCCGGCGACATCGTGCGCGACCCCGTAACTGGCATTCATCGCGGAATGGACAGCGTTTCGCAGCAAGTCTACCTCGCGCTGCGCACGCTTCTCGGCTCGTCTGTTGTTCGTGACCTAGGTATCAGCTTCAAGATCACGACGATTTCGGAGACGACGGCGCAGAAGGTGCGCGACGCTGTAACCGCTGCTCTTGAGGCGCTCGTGTCTCGTCGGCTTGTTGAGGTCGTGAGCGTCAAGTCGAACCGCATCAAGATCACTGGCATCGAAGTCTTGGTGGTTTGGAAAAACCTCACCAACGGCGAAACCGAGACGGCAAGGTGGACGAATGGCTGACCCGAAAGAGTTCGCAGTAAAGACGCGCGAAGATATCCGAGAGGATTACACGCGCACGGTCAAAGCTGGCCTTGAAGGGATCGGCTTTGATAACGTCAACGTGTCGAGCGGGACGCTTGACTATGTGCGCGGCGACGCTCTTGGTGCGTTCGGGGAAGACATCGGAAACCTTGTCCAAATCAAAGCTAACGCGCAGATGCCAGACACGGCTGGCACGAGCGACCCTGAAGACCTTCGCCGTCTGGCGCGAATCATCAAGCGAGACCAGCGTCCCGCTGGCCCTTCAATCGGCTCCGCGATTATCAGCACGAGCGTATCCCTGCCCGTCGCGGTCCCTACGGGCGCGCAGCTCTTGGATGCTTCCGGGTTGTCGTACGAGGCTCTCGCGCCTGGTCCATATCTCAGCTCGGACCTTGTTCCGATTCGCGCCATCGACACGGGCACGTCGACGAATCTTGAGGCCGGCACGACCCTGCGTTGGGCCTCACCGCCTCCTTTCGTCAACCAGACGGCGATCGTGTCTGCCGGTGGGCTCCGCGGCGGTGTTGACCAAGAGACGATTGAAGGTCTGCGCCAACGCGTCATCGACTACTACCGCAACCCGCCCGGTGGTGGAAACTGGTCTCATGTCGCGGACGTTGCGGAAAAGTCATCGACGTTCGTCCAGCGCGCCTTCGTATATCCAGGCGTGTACGGCGGAAACACGCTGCACGTCGCTGTCGTAGGAGCGCCGACGGCAACCAACAAAACGAGGGCGGTGGCTCAACTTGTCGTTGACCAAACGATTGCGCCGTTCGTGATTGGAGCGTTCCCAGGCTTCGCCGATATCGTCGTCACGTCGGTTATCGACGTTCCCATTGACGTGTCGATGGGCATGTCAATTCCAACGTCTCGGCGCGCGAGTCCGCCTGGACCAGGTGGCGGCTGGGTTGATGGTAACCCGTGGCCGTTGCCTGACGTGTCCGTTGGGTATGCGTCCGTGGTTTCTGTCGCATCGTCAACGTCTTTCGTGATTCATGGCTTTGGAACGCCGATCGTTGGCGGCAAGTTCGTCTACGTGTCGCCGGTCAACTTCAAGGTCTACAAGGCGACCATCGTCGCGGCGTCGCAACCCGATCCGCTTGGTTTTCCTAACAATTGGCTCGTCTCGACCGACGTTGGCATCTTCTCCGATAGCTCGACCAATGCTCCGATCGGCGTAGGCGATTGGGTGTTCCCTGACGCGGAGCGGGTAGACGCGTACATCACCGCGTTGCTTGGCGCGTTCGCGGAGCTGGGGCCAAGTGAGAAGACATCAAACCCTGGGCTTTTGCCTCGTGCTCTTCGCCAGCCTCTTGCGTCATATACCGCACCGTCCCAAATGGGTCCATTCGCCGTCCGTCGAGTCGTTACGAGTGGCGAGGAAGTCTACGATGCCAGTTTCTTGACATCAGTCCCGGCGCTCACGCCCGCGACTGGGTACAAGTTGTCGCCGACCATCGCTATTCCTGCCAAGATTGCCTTCTACCCGGAGTGATATAATGCCCATTCTACCTGGAACAGCATCGTTTGAAGAACTCGGCGGAGCGCTGACGAATTACACCGAGGTTGTGGATCCGACAACGGACCTACCGGATGTCGTGTCAAACCAGACGCGCGCGATCGTCGCTGGCCTTTCACGCCTCGCGCCTCGAGCGTCTCTTGAGTTTACGAACGACGGCATCACCGGCACGCTCACCCCTGGCACGTTCGATTCTGTCGTCGGCAACGGCGCGGCGAACTACCCAAGCGTGCTTCGTGTGGCTGAAGGCTGGTATCGGTTCGTGTTCCCCGCGACGTGCATCGACTTTCTCGGCAACACGCAGAGTTGGAGCTTCAAGAGAGCTAAGGGGCAGATCCTTACCGGCGTACCTGGTCTCACGAGGGGAATCAAGGTTGACCCGAACACGGTTGATCTTTTCTTGTTCAACTTGAGCGGAATCGAAGCTGACTTCGCAGGCGAGCGTATCGAGGTCGAGGTCTACTAATGGGAGGCCTAGGCGGATTCAACCCGTTCCCGATGCAGCTAGGCGGAGCCGCCGACACTGACTTGGAGGCCATTCAGAACGCATACGCCGACGCCATGGGGACCGCCATCGCGAGCGAGCGCGGGACGGTGGCATGGGTAGAGAACCACGCTACGGCGCGCGTCCTTTGGTCGCTTTACGGCATGGCTCAAAGGATGGCGAACCAGTGGAACCCGGCCAAAATGACCGACTTCCTCCCACGGTGGGAGAAGATCCTTGGCCTGTCTCCGACCCCTGGCCAGTCTCTTCACGATCGGCGTGACGCTGTAGCTGCGAAGTTCGAGTTCATCGGCGCCGGTACGCAGGTGTCAACGCTTAACGACTACCTCGTGAGGACCATCGGAGACATCTTCGTCAAACTGGAGTTCACGGATCCGATGGACGCGACGACGTACGTCCCCGGAGGTGGTTTCGTCCCAGGCGGGCCAACGTTTCTTGACGGCAACTTGATCGGACCAGAGATGTCTCCGTTCGCGTCTTCGGTCGGACACGTCGCGATTGTAATATCAAAACCTCAAGAGATGAGCACGAACGAGTTCTACACGAAGGCGGCTAGCTTGTACGAGAGTGCGAACAACCTGATCGGCGCATGGATGCGCTTTGATTGGGTGAACGACGGGCAGAACGGACCAGGGTTCTACCTCGACGAGGATGCAAACCTGGACAATCAACGTTTCGACTGAGGAGGCTGTATGTCGTTTTCGCGAGTGAAGCCCGGCGGATGGGCACTGAATGAGAAGCTCACGAGCGGTCAAATCAACCAGCTCGACATCAACGTGTCGAATGCCGTCGACAAGACGGGTGACACGGTTCCTGGCATCATCACGCTGGACAGCGGCGCACGAATTGACGTTGGCAACGGCGCGTCTGTTAGGCTTTTACTCGGCGCAGAGATCGCTTGCCTATCCGGTTCGCAGATCACAGTTGCCGCTGGCAGCGGGATCCAGATCGTTGACGGCTTCATCACGGCTTTGGTTGGAAGCACGACCAACTTCCAATGCCCGCTAAACGCAAACGGCGGGCTCGTGAGCACGACCGGATCTTTCTCTGGTCTCGCGACGTTCGCGAGCGGCGTAAATATCTCTGGCCTGACGAACGCGCTTGGGGCTCTCACGGTAGCTGGCGCGACGACAACCAACGGCATCGTGACCACGAATGCCGCCGTGACGCACGCTGCCGCCGTGACGTGTCAGTCCGGTCTTGCTGTGTCCGCTGGTGTCGTCGACATCCAAGGCGGAGTAGCTGTTCTTATCGGCGGTGGCGCCGAATTGACTCACGCCAACGCGTCAACGCAGACGCACTCCGGTGGCTCGACAGAGACGCACGCTTCTGGCTCGTCTGACACATACCAGAGCGGCTCGACTTTGACGTTCGCCCCAGCCTCGAACATCACGGTCAACGCGAGGCCAACACTATCGGCAGGCATCGACGTTACGGCTGGACTAGTCGCCACGTCCGCCACGACTGTTGTGGACTTGGATGGAACTGTGACCGTAAAAGGCGCATCGAACCGGATCTTATTGGACGAGCGATCCATTTTTAGGACGATGCCTTATTCCGTCTCTCGGTACAAATCGTCGCAATGGGAAGATGACCCAATGGTGGTCGACGTGTTGACAACCACGGTGGTCGGGGCGGCTTGTGAGATTGCGCTCGATCTGCCGAATGGATGTGAGATTGGTACGGTGACTGTGTGGTACAGAACAGTGTCAGGTCACGTACTGTTCCCGGCTCAAATGCCGATTTTGACGCTTTCCAAGAGAGTCATCGGTAGCTTCGTCAGCACGACGTTAGCCCAAAAGGCGCAAGTCCCGTCGGACTTCGCGAGCGACATTGCGAACTATTCTGGCATAACGTCCACCATATCAGTAACGAACGTCGGAGTGATTGTTAATAGGGCAACATCTCACTACACGGTCAGGTTTCAGACCGAAGATGGTGTAAACGCCATCGTTGGAACAAGATATTTCGGGATGACAGTAACGTACAAGGTTTCACGCTACGACGAAGGGCGATGAATATATGGCGAATCCTCAATGCACGGTAAACGGTCTTCTCACGACAAACGGCGTCGATGTTCCGGCGCTCAACCTCGTCACGATTCAGCTCGCTGACATCGCTGGCGTCAACTCTTGGTCGATTACTTGCCTCTCGACGGACGATGGTCATTCGTCCGCCGCGATCAACTTGAGCATGTCGATCAACAGCGTCACCAAGACATGCACGTACCCATCAACCGAACAAGGCTCTGCCCTCATCTTTGAGAGCATTGTCAACGGCGGAGTCGACGCGAACGGCCGCGTGGATCAATCGCTGCGGACCCGGTTCGGCGTCTATGTGCTCTCGTCTGGTCTGCGCCTTGCCGCATTCGACGAGACAACGGAGGGCAGCTCGTCGTTTGGGTGGACGAAAAAGTTCAACGACGTGATTCGTCTCGCGGCCGGTTCGCTGCTCCCGACAGACACGGCGGCAACGCCTGACACAGTGGCCTTGCGCGACGCGTCCGCGAACTGCTCGTTCAACCTCGTAAACGCAACGCAGGTCTACGGCGACGCCGGCACGCTCATCTTGGCCGCTGACGGCAACTCTGGAATCACAATCGACGGCGCGCTGTCTGGCCTAATCATCTGCGGAAACCCTGTCAAGGCCCCTTCGTATCAGCTCGGCATTGATACTCCCGTCACGCGCAAGGTGCCGATGATTTGGCATGGGCACCTTATCGCTGGCGCGCTTTCCTGGATCCCGACGAATTCAGGCAAGCCGAACTGTATCTTTACGAACTCGGGCGCGCTGCTCTTCATTCAGCTCGACCTGCCAAACGGTGTCCGCCTCGACTCGGTTTCTGTGAAGCTGAAGGGTGGCGGCTCGTTCGTGAACCCGCTCCCGCAGTTCGCGCCTGTCGTGACGGTCATCGAAGAGGACACGGCGACGCTTGTCCAGAATCAGCTCGGGCAGCTTATGGACCCCGCTGGTGTTGCGCCGGGCGGAACGCCGACCGCCTACCGCGACACGGCCCACAACGTGACCCCGGTCATCAACGGAGGCGCTGGAACCGTCATCGACTCGACGGCAAAAACCTACCTTTTGCAGGTAGAACCCGAGAGCGGAACCGATTCCGTCGCGGGCATGGTTGTGTACGGCGTGTCCGTGACGTATACAAGGCTGGATGGTAGTGAGGTCGGTAACGACTAACGGCGGAAAGAGGCACGGATGGAAGCGGTTCATAGGTTGCTGTTTGAGTTCATGCGCGAGTTTGGGGCTGGTCTTTCAATCGTCACCGTGGCGCTCATCATCGTGCTTCGGGTTGCTCCTGAGTGGATCAAAGCCCGCATCGAAAACGATAAGGCGCAGGCTTCGGCCAACATCAAAAAAATAGAAGGCGAGATGGCGGCGAATATCAGGAAGGCGGACGCCGAAGCTGACACCATACGAAAGCTAGGCGACGCCATGACGACAAGCATGCCCGCCGCTTGGGCAAACGTTGCCGTCGAGCTTGTGAGCACGCGCGGACAAATCAGCGAGTCCGCGGCTGCGACGCAGAGCCATGTTACAAACCAGGTCACTGATAGCGTTTCGGTCATCAAGAATCACGTCTCTCAAGAACTCGACAAGCGACTGGAGGCCAAGTTCGATGGTGTCGTAAGCATGCTCTCGCGCAAGTCGGCGGAGCATGCGGATCACTCTCCAAACACGGAGCGAGCGTCTGTGCGAGGCGCGCAGGCGCAGACGTGAAAGACGTTGCGTGGGCTTGGGTAGCTCTGTCGTCCGTGTGGACGGCGTTCTGCATTCTCGATGGGTTTACGACATATCGAGCATGGAGAATCTCAAGACGCAGCGAGTCGGCGGCAAACAATGCGTCCGCCGCTGCGTCAGAGTTAGCGATGAA